>Ga0247611_10000014_pt1 | contig 304039 bp, 279 predicted proteins | sample 177DNAGHGhighgp2_FD_192422 | JGI IMG/M metagenome (GOLD analysis project Ga0247611, IMG submission 192422) | Sheep rumen microbial communities from Palmerston North, Manawatu-Wanganui, New Zealand - 1770 DNA GHGhigh gp2 | ecosystem: Host-associated > Mammals > Digestive system > Stomach >... | reverse complement strand
TTTTACAAATTAGGTTTGTTTTTAAGTGTATAATTAAAATAGGTGAGTAAGATGAAAAGATATAGTTCTTTAGTATTATTAATATGTGTTATTTTATTATCAGGTTGTTCTAACAAGGTTTACAAAGATAATGACAATGCTAAATTAACCGGAACTATCACTACTAAAGATGATAAACAATATCTTACTCTAGAAGATCCTATTGTTATAGGAGATGATACCTATAATAAAATAGAAATAGATTATGATAAAGATTTAAAAGATGATTATAAAGTAACTATAGAAGGTACTATTAATAATAATTCTTTAAAAGTAGATAATATTAAAGATGAAAAAGCTTATGTTAATTCATATTCTAATAAAGTATTTAAATTTACAATACCTACAGATATTATTAAAATAGTAACAGTAAAAGAAATAGATAATGGTTTTACTATTTATAGTACTAATAATATGGATAATGGTGGAGAAGTAATATCTATTAAAGTAGTATCTAATAGTGAATATAAAAAACTATCTCAAAATAATAAAGATATTATAGAAAGAGTAAACTCTAATAATGATAATACAATTATTATGATATATCCTAAAACTACTGAATATAGTGATAAATATGCTAAAGAATATACTACTATAGCTGAAGAAATAAACTTAATAAAGAAGAGTATTAGATTCATCTAATACTCTTTTAATTTGTTACAACATTACAATTCTTTAAAGAATATATATTATTAATATTACAACTTAATACTACTGGAGCATTACCTGTATATTTAGGATCTCCCTCCCAATTAATAACAAAATAATCTTTACTCTCTTTTTCATAATCACTCTTAGTATCATATAATACATATTTATCATTAATAGTAACCATATATCCATTAATAATAAATTTAGTATTTAATAACTTCTTAATATTATCATATAAATCATCAAAACTAATATTAGTAACACTATTATAATCAATAGGATCATTACTTATCTTTACTAGTTTTAAATCACCATTACTTAAATCTATAGTAAATACAAAATAAACTTTAGTATTCTTCTTTAATATTTCTTTTTCACTATCTATATATCCCTTAAGTATAGTATTACTATCATTAGTAATACTATAAATGGTTTTACCATTACTACTGTTTATATCTTTAATAATACCTTCACTCATATACCATATGCCACTTTTCTTAGTAATATATGTCATTAAATAACTAGTAGTAATTTTAATATCATCACCTAACTTAGCATCTATAATAGAAACATTACTAACATCACTTAAATCTATCTCAGTACTAGTATTATCTTTTTCTTCTTTTTTACATCCACATACTAATATTATAATAATTATAAATAATAGAAACTTCTTCATAATTTCACCTAGATTTATTATAATTAAAACTAGTAAAAAAAACAAATATATATTAAAATACTTATTGGAAGTGATACTATGTCTAACAAAATAATAGAAGAATTAAAAAAATTTGAAAATAAACCTGGATTTATAACACATAATCATATAGAACTTATAGATGCTAATAAAGATAGTGTTACATTACAAGTTAATATAGTAGAAGAATCATTAAATCCATACGGCATAGTACATGGAGGTTTACTATTTGGTTTAGCTGACACTTGTATGGGAATAGCAGCTAAATTAAATGGACGTTCAGCCGTAACATCTACAGCAAATATATCTTACATAAAGCCGGCTACCGGCAAATATATTAGAGCAGTATCTGAAACAATAAAAAGTGGTAAAACAATGGCTCATTTACAAGCAAAACTATATAATGATAAAGACCAACTAGTAGCAATAGCATCAAGTGCATACTTTTATATAGATTAATAAGTAGAACTATCTACTTATTTTTTTATTAATATGTTATAATAATATATAGTAAAGGAGATATAGTATGAAAAAAGAATTTTTAGTTGTTTCAGAACTATTACAATCTATTATTAGTAATACACCAATTCATAACGACCCTTCTTTATTATCAACAAGCAGTTACAATGAAGCTAGAATTAATTTAATAAATTATTCTACTATTCAATCATTTATTAATTTATATAATGCAGATCCAACATTTTCTTTAGAAGAATATTTAATAAGTGGTACAAATGAATATTTTACTAAAAAATCTAAAACACCATCTACAGATATATACTTTATAGATAATTATCATGAATTCTATGAAGAACTATTAAAAGCCTTTATAGAAGAAAACTATATGTTTGATGAAGATAATAACATAATAGTATCAAGTGATAAATTAGAAGCGTTAATACCTGCAGAATGGTTATTTAAACTAAATCAAAGTTTTAAAAAAGATAAATTTACAAATGTATTTTTTTATCATAAAAATCCTAACATAAGAATAAAAGATGAACAATCATTAGAAAAATACTTATATCAAGTAAAAACATTTATGGTTACTATTAATGAAGGATCTAAATCTAAAGAAATATATGCTAAAGCAGAATTAAAAACAAATTCATCTATAGATAATTCTCAAGTAGTAAAAGTAGATAATGTAATAGAAACATTTAAAAGTAATATAGAATCTCCATATAGATATAATATAACTAAATTTAAAATACCATCTATAAGTACTTTAATAAATAGAGCAGGTATGTTAGGTTCTAAATTCTATAGCTTATCTCTAAAAGCACAACAAGAATTATTAAAAACATGGATATTAGAATATCTAAATACTAATGACTTAGCTATAGTAGAAACTCAAAAACTAATTGCAGCACCAGAAGAAAGAGACTCTCTAGATAATAATAAATTAATAGTAGGTTTATTCTCACTATATATTCAAATGTTAAATACATTTAATATAGATTTTGATAATCTATCATTAAGTTCATTTAGAATAAAAGAATATGCTTCTCCTCAATTACAAAGACATATGAGAGAATTAAGAGCTGTAATAAATGAACAAGAAAGTGAAGAAACTAAATCTAAAGAAGAAGAACTAGTAGAATTAATAACTACACTATTAACAGAAATAAAACAAATAGATGTATCTAAAAAGAGTGATCTACTAGCAGAAAAACAAGAAAAATATTTTAATACATTAAAACAATACGAAGAATTAAAATTAAAAATAGAACCAGAATTACAACAAAAAAGAAATAGTTTACAAAACATTATTAATTATGAACAATCTAATTCTATAGAAGATTTAGCTTTTGATTATAATACAATAATGAACTTAATACTTGGAGCTACTAAGAATGGAAGAATATATATTAATCCATATGAAAAAGAAGAATTAATAATAGAAATATTTAATAAAGAATTAGGTATAATAACATTTAAAACTAAAATATCATTAAATAAATTATTAGATTTTATTAATAATAATATGTTTCTATATCAAGAACAATATACATTATAAGGATAAGTTATATACTTATCCTTATTATATGTGCTAAAATACATTTAGGAAGTGAATACATGGGATATAAAATTAATAGACAAGACTTATTAAAAACGGATAATACACTGATATCATTTGATATAGATAACAGTGATTCACTGACAATAGAATTACCACAACCAGATAATGATTATAGTGAATTAAAAGAACAAATATATAAATTAGATATAGATAAAGAAGAAAAAGCTAATATTTTAAATAAAATAAGTCTATTAAATCAAAACATTTCATTAAAAGAAAAAAAATCAATTAAACAAGAAATAGATAAATTTAAAAAGAAATATTTATAATAACAGGGGAGAATAATATGGGAAATCATTTAAATACAGCTAAAAAACTAGTAGGAGATAACATTAAATTTGAAGAACAACCTAATCTATCTTCAAATATAGATATAGAATTAATAATGTTATATTTTACTATTAATAAAGATTTATTAATTAAATCAAAACATCCATTATCAAGTATTATAGTAGATAAATTATTAAATCATGAATTTACTATAGATGATAATCATATAGTAGGAGATAACTTCATCTTTACTATAGATACATTTATAGGAATAATTAACTATTTAGAAGAAATACGTCCTTCTAAACAGGTTCCACCTGTAAATGGCAATGAAGTAAAACAATATAAAATAAGACAAAATAGAGAAACTATTACAATAAATGGACTTACTATAAATGAACAAAGAACTTATTTAGAGAGAACTCTAAATACTTCAGAAATAACTAAAGATTATATATCTGCTACAAGAGATTCATTTAATAATGAAGCAAGTAATACCATTATAGGGTTACTATCTAGTAACCCTACTGATGAAAACTATAAATATTTAATAATGTCATTAGTAAATCTTTATCCATTATTCTATATTAAAGATAAACAACATATTAATTATGAAGATATTAAATTACCAAAATATGAAATTGGTTTAAGAAAATCTACATATAATGATGATTATATTAATGGATTAGAATCTAATATTAAAAAATGCTATTATGAAGCAAGTTCACTAATTAAAAGAACAGGTAATTATGGATATAGTTATGAAGATGGAGAAGAGTATTTAGAATTTAATCCATCAGGTTCACCTGAAACGGCTTCAGAAATAATTATTCATAATAGAGTAAAAAAATTAAATGCTGAAATGCAACATCAATCAGCAGAATTATTCTTTTACAAGTATAGAGATGATGTATATTCACAAAATTATATAGATCAATTATTAAAATGTATTGAATATAATGGTATAGAAATAACTTATATGGGTGGAGAACCAATAGTAACTTTCTTCTATCTAGAAAATAATGAAGTTAAATTCTATAGTAAATTACATTTAAAAACATTACAAAAATTATTACCATCTACTACTATATTAGGTATTGTAGAAGAACAACAATTATTAAAAAAATAAGGATTACTAAGTAATCCTTTTATTATGCTAAAACTTGTTAAAAAACATTTATTGTGTTATTATTTACTTAGCAAGAGATTGCATAAAAAAGGGAGCATTCAACTTTAGCTTGTTGAATGTCTACCTAATATTATGGTAAGACACTCATTAGAGTGTCATTTTTTTTACTAATCATTCAAATAGAATAAGAAGTATAATTATGATGATTAGAAAAAGAATCAAAAAATCCTTTTTATTCATCAAATCACCTCCTTTAAAAGGAGGTAGACACTCAACAGTTAAATGCTCCGAGATTAAATGTATCACAATTATATATAGTAAACAATCGAACAAACACGAATTTTACATAAAAAATAAGGATTACTAGGTAATCCTTTTATTATGCAAGAATCTTACAATTATATTCATCTAAATAACTATTTATTTTCATTAAATTATATTCTTTTTTCTCAAAACAAAATCTAATAATAATATCAAATAAATTATTTTTAGGTAATGAATAAGAAGCACTTAATAATAAATCTTCTAATTCATCTAAACTTAATTCTAAAGCAACCGCTAACTGTATAACAGTTTCTTTACTAGGATGATAATTACTATCACTTCTTATCTTAGAGAATAATCTTCTATCTATATTAGCTTTATTATATACATCACTATCTTTTAAATTCTTTCTATCTATATGATTAAATAATAATTTTTGAAACTTATTCTCATCTTTATTATCATTTATATAATCATCTATACTTCTAGATTCTAAACAACATTCATCTAAAGCAACATATTTAGCATGACCTAAAAATGGAGCACTACTTTTAGCTTTTCTTTCACTTCTGTATGTTTTATCTACATCACTATATCTCTCTAAATGCTCTTTAATATATAACTCTAATTCTTTATTCATAAAATGTCCCCTTTCAAGCGACCATTTAAAATCAATATTATTATATCATTTAATCATGAAAGGAGAAAATATATGGAAAAAGAATTAAATAAAATAAGAAAAAATTCAATAATAGAAATATCAAGTTGGGGAGGTTTAAGTTTAACACCAGGTACATCTGGAACAATAATTACTAAAGATTATTATGCATATAGTTATCATAAATATCATAGAGTACCTACATATTTAGAAGATAAAATACCTCTAGAGTATTTATCTAAACCTATTAAATTAAATGATAAAACAATTAATAATATTAATAAATTTATAGAAGAAAATATTCTAAATAAAGAATTTGAAGAAGTATTTATATTAGATGCATCATTTCATTTAACAATTAAACATAATAATCAAACAATAACAATTAATAATTATCCAAACTTAAATAGTAAATTAAATAGAATAATAGAAAGAGGAATTAATAATGAAAAAGAACAATAAAAAAGAAATGGATGTAGTATTCTTACTAGATAGAAGTGGATCTATGTCTAATTGTGTAGAAGATACAATAGGGGGCTATAATTCATATTTAAATGAACAAAGAAATAAAGGATATAATACTAAAATAACTACTATATTATTTGATGATCAATATGAAATATTACATGATAGAGCACCAATTCAAGAAGTAAAAAATATTACTAATAAAGAATACTATGTAAGAGGCTGTACTGCCTTACTAGATGCTATAGGTAAAACAATTAATAGATTAAATACTAATAACAAAGTATTATTTATAATTACTACAGATGGTTTAGAGAATGCTTCAAAAGAATATCGTAAAAAAGATATACAACAATTAATTAAGAAACACTCTAATTGGGAATTCTTATATATTGGAGCTAATATAGATTCTTATGAAGAGGGTTCTACCCTAGGTATTGATAGAAAGAATCTAGCTAATTATGAACAATCATCTAAAGGAGTATCTAAATTATTTAAATCTGTTAGTAGAGCATGCTGTTCTATGATAGAAGAAGAAAAAATTGATGAATCATGGAAAGAACAACTTGAAAATTAAAAAAGTATGATATAATTACAATAGGTGATAGTATGGAAATACCAAGAAATCTTGAAATAAAGTTAGAAGATTTAATATCTTATAATGATGAAACATTACAAAATATATTAAAACAATATAAAGATTTTAAAATACATTGTGAACAATTAATTGAAAAAGAAAAAGATCCTGATAAATTAATTGATTTACAAAATAAAAAAGATCTATACTCAACTATTATAGATTTTATCGAAGATAAATTTCGCTAATATTAGCGAAATTTTAATAATAAAAGGGTTGTTACAATATGGAAGAATTAGCAATAGTAATATTCAGTTGTGATAAAAATGAAGAATTATGGCCAATATTCCATCATTTTCTAAATAAGAATTGGCCAAATCACCCTAATACTTATTTATTTACTGAATCAAAAACAAGTAATTTATTTAATACAATAACAATTGCATATAAATTAGATAAATGGACTAAAAGAATAAGACAATCTTTAAATAAAATTAAAGAAAATAAAATAATATTTATATGTGATGATTGTTTTATTAATAAAGAAGTTAACATACCTAAACTAAAAGAAGCATTAAATATTTTAGATAATAAATATATAGCTAATATTAATTTTGAATTATCTTTTGAAAAAGGGGATGCAAAATCTATCTATAAAGGCTTTAAAAGAAAAACAGAAAACTCCAGAATAACTGTAAGTTTATTATGTGGTTTATGGAATAAAAAAGCTTTATTAGATGTCTTAAGTAAAGATTCTAGTCCATGGGAAGTAGAAAGATATCAAAATAGTAAGTTATATGAATATTATCAAGTATGTGACGATAAAATTGTATCATGGTTTAGAGATGGACCATATCAATTTGCCGCTATTCATAATGGAAAATGGTCTAAAGATACAATTGATTTCTTTAAGTCAGAAAATATAGAAGTAGAATTTAATAAAAAAGGATTCGTTGATTAACGAATCCTTATTTGTTTAAAAACATTTCCCAACTTATCATGTATGATCAAATTACAGTTTGAATCATATGGGGTACTATCTTTATTTATAATTACTAAATATTTACCTTTAAAGTAATTAACAAAACTAGCAGCAGGATATACATTTAAACTAGTACCCCCAATTATTAATAAATCACAAGTACTAATAGCTAATAATGCATCATCTACAACTTCCATATCTAAAGGTTCTTCATATAATACTACATCAGGTTTTATAATACCTCCACATTCACATATAGGAACTTCTTTACTATTAAATACATAATCTGCATCATAAAATTTATTACATTTCATACAATAATTTCTATAAGTAGTACCATGTAATAAAAATACATTCTTACTACCAGCTCTTTCATGTAATCCATCTATATTTTGTGTAACAATACCTTTTAATTTACCAGCATCTTCTAATTCTTTTAAAAACTTATGTGTAATATTAGGTTCTATATTTCTAGAATCTAATTTATCTTTATAAAATTTATAAAATTCTTTAGTATTATTCATAAAGAAAGAATGACTTAATATCTCTTCAGGAGGATAATCATATTTTTCATTATATAATCCATCAACACTTCTAAAATCTTTAATACCAGATTCAGTACTAACTCCAGCTCCTCCAAAGAAAACTATATTATTACATTCATCTATATATTTTTGTAATATTTCAATATCTTTCATAAATATCACCACTTATATTATAACATTTATGATAAAATATGTTTATAAGGTGATAATATGGAAATATTAAAAAACATAATTCTAAGTATTATATATACCTTTATAAGAATTATTACATTCTTAATACCATTCCTAATCATATATCAAACATTTACTAAAGAAGAAACAATAGATATCTTATTAGAGGAAATAATATCTAAATCAATAGAGAATTTAGAAATAAGTAATAATGATAATACATTAGAACAATATGTAGATAGGGAAGACTTACAAAAATATTATCAAAAATTCTTAAAATTATATATTAAATCTATGATAGAAGGTAAGGAAATTCCTGACCTTAATAATGAAGAATTTCAAGCTTTAATAAATGATGCTGCTGATAAATATACAGCAGAAACAGGCAATCCTGTAGATAAGTCAGAAATAGATAAAACAATAGAAGAATCAAATAAAAAATTACAAAACAATCCATATAATAATATTTTACCTAAACAATTTACATCTATATTTAAATATAAAGTAAAAACATATCATATTGTAATCTTAATAATCCTAGATTTATTATTAATAGTATTAATATATTTCATAAAAAAAGATCTATTAAATCTAACTACATTCTTATTTAAATTATCATTAGCTAAAACAATATATTTAATAATATTTACATCAGGATTAAGATATTTAAATACATTTGGTAAATCATTTATGGAATTTGCTAAAATTATGACTAGAACAACAGATACATTAGCAATTATCTTCTTTATAATATCTATAATATTATTAATAATTAATACTATTTTATCAAAAAAGAAAAAAATGCCATTACCAGAACAACAACCTATTGTTGATAACCAAGAAATTATTAACAATAATAATGTTATCTAGATTTGCTAAAATAAAATAACTATACTATAATAAACCCCATCAAAGAGGGGTTTTTATATGGAACAATACTTAAGTAAAATAAAATATTTAGGATATGAAGGAATTAATATAGATAGATTTGACGTAAGATCATTACAAAATCTTATAGATTTTATGCGTAAATATTATTATAACAATCCTAAATTCGAATACTTAGAAGAAGAATTAGCTAATCAAGATAAAATAACTCTAGAGGAAGCTAAAAAAGATTCTAAACAATTAATGGAAAAATTCTTTACATTACATAAAACACCAATATTACAACAAGGAACTATTCAAGCTAACTTACCATTCTTACAAAATAGTCCTAATGCAGATGTATTCTATTCTAAAGTATCATATTTATTAAAATATGTAGAACCATTTAATATAGATATAAATCTAATTAATGGACATGCAATGACAGGAAAATTAGTTAAGAATTTAGTAATAATACCTGGTCAAGAACATATAGAAGATAGACCAATATATTTCTCACATATAGAAATAGGTAAAGAATTAAATCCTTTATCAATAGGAACTTTAGCTCATGAAATATCACATACAGAACAAGAAAGAAATCCTGGGTATACTAGAGATTTATTACATAAAGAAGTACTAAGTATCTTTATAGAAAAACTAATAGTACAAGAAAAAGACCCATCAGGTAAATTGTTAAATTTATCTGAAAGAATGAGATTCTTAGATCTATTTAGTAGATTCTCAAGTATGTATGTAGATTCATGTAATTTTACTTTAGAACAACAAATAGATAATTTAACATATATTAAATCTATCTTATTAGCAGAAAAACTATTTGATATGTATCAACAAGATAATAATAAAGATAAATATATATATGATATACAAGAAGTATTTAATGGACATAAAACAATAGAAGATATTTTATGTAGTAGAAAAATTAATATAAGAAATAGTCAAGATATAGAAGTATTATCTAGACACATATAAAAAGGAAGTATTAAACTTCCTTTTATTTTGTCCATTTCCAATCAGCAACTTCAGGCATATCTAAACCATATTCATGAATATATTCTTTATGTTCAATTAACTTTTCTTTCATTAACTTAGTTAAATAAACACCTTTACTACCAAGATTAGGAACTCTCTTACATACTTCTATTACTAAATGGAACCTATCTATTTCATTTTGTACTCTCATATCAAATGGAGTAGTAATAGAACCTTCTTCTATATAACCTTTAACTACAATATTATGATTTTCTCTTTCATACAATAACTCATGTATTAAAGAAGGATAACCATGGAAATTAAATATTATAGGTTTCTTTTTAGTAAATAATTCATTATATTCTTCATCACTTAGTCCATGTGGATGTTTTAAATTACTTTGTAATTTAAATAAATCCACAACATTGATAAATCTAATCTTTAACTTAGGTAAATACTCATGTAATATTGAAACAGCTGCAAGCGATTCAATAGTAGGAGTAGAACCACAACATACCATAATTACATCTGGTTCATGATCTTGATCATTACTAGCAAAATTCCAAATTCCAACTCCTTCAGTACAGTGTTTAACAGCTTGATCCATAGTTAACCATTGTGGAGTAGGATGTTTAGATGTAACTAATACATTAATATAATCTTTACTTTTCATACAATGTTCAAAACATGATAACAAACAGTTAGTATCTGGTGGCAAATACATACGAGATACATCTGCCTTTTTATTAGCCATATGATCTAAGAAACCAGGATCTTGATGTGTAAATCCATTATGATCTTGTTGCCATACATTACTAGTTAATATATAGTTCAAAGAACTAATTTCCTCTCTCCAAGTTAAACCTTTACATATCTTTAACCATTTAGCATGTTGAGACATCATAGAATCTATAACTCTAACAAATGCTTCATAAGAATGGAAGAAACCATGTCTACCAGTTAAAAGATATCCTTCTAACCATCCTTCACACATATTTTCAGATAACATGCCATCCATAACACGACCATCAGCAGCCAAGAATTCATCGTTATCTTTTCTAGCACTCATCCAACTTCTATTTTCAGCACCATCAAATACATGACCTAATCTATTAGATAAAGTTTCATCAGGTCCAAACATTCTGAAATTTCTATTTTTATCATTTAATTTATATACATCTCTAACATAACGACCTAATTCAACCATATCTTGAGCAACAACAGAACCAGGTTCTTTAACATCAAGAGCATAATCTCTAAAATCAGGTAATATTAAATCTTTTAATAACTTACCTCCATTAGCATGAGGATTACTTCCCATACGTTTTTCACCTTTAGGAGCAAGTTCTCTAAGTTCAGGAATTAAAGCACCATTATTATCAAATAACTCTTCTGGATGATAACTTCTTAACCAACTTTCAAGTAGAGTTAAATGATCTTCACCGCTCATATCAATAGGAACTTGATGTGCTCTAAATGTTCCTTCAATCTCTTTATTATTAACTATTTTAGGACCAGTCCATCCTTTAGGAGTTCTAAGAACTATCATAGGCCAGAAAGGTCTTTCTTCATTACCTTTCTTTCTAGCTTCCATTTGAATTTCTTTAATTCTTTCAATACATGTATCTAAAGCTTTAGCCATCTTCTCATGCATCTTCATAGGATCAGAACCAGAAACTATAATAGGTTCCCATCCACAACCGTGGAAGAAACTCTTTAATTCATCTTCACTAATTCTAGAAAAAATAGTAGGATTACTAATCTTATAACCATTTAAATGTAGAATAGGTAATACAGCGCCATCATTTTTAGGATTTAAGAATTTATTTGAATGCCAAGAAGTAGCTAAAGAAGCAGTTTCAGCTTCACCATCACCAACAACCACAGCAGCAATCAAATCAGGATTATCAAATACAGCACCAAATCCATGAGCTAAACTATAACCTAATTCTCCACCTTCATTAATAGATCCAGGTGTTTCTGGAGCAACATGTGATGAAATACCACCAGGGAAAGAGAATTGTTTAAACAATTTCTTTAAACCAGCTTCATCATAAGAAACAGAAGGATATACTTCACTATAAGTACCTTCTAGATATACATGACTAACAATTGCATTACCACCATGTCCTGGACCAGAAATATATATCATATTTAAATCATACTTATTTATAATTCTATTTAAATGAGTATATATAAAAGTTTGTCCTGGAACAGTACCCCAGTGACCAACTATTTTCTTTTTTACATCTTCACTTTTTAAATTTCTTTTCAATAATGGATTATCTAATAAATATAATTGACAAGCACTTAAATAATTAGAAGCATTCCAATACTTATTTAACTTAGTTAAATATTCACTAGTATCATACTTTGTCATAACCCAACTCCTTTATACTATAACTAAATTATATCATAGAAAAAAAAGGAAATAAACACTCTATGCATAATATATATAGTAGGGGGAATATTATGTATAGAAACTTCTATTCTGAAATAAACAACAAATATATATCTATAAAAGAATTAAATAATATAAGGACTAAATACTATAATTATTATAAATCTCTAAAAAAAAATCTAACTAAAGAAGAAAAACAATTTAAAAAAGATTATAAAAATATTAATGAATATATTATTAATAAAAATAATATCTATATAGATAACCTAAGAAATAATATAGATATTTTAAATAATATTAATGGTTATCAATTAGATATCTATCAATCTAGAGTAGTATTATCTAATGAAGAATCTACTTTAGTAATAGCCGGAGCAGGCTCCGGCAAAAGTCTAACAATAATAGCTAAAATAATTTATTTAATAACTTATTGTCATATAGATCCTAAATCTATTTTATGTATATCATTTACTAATGAAGCAACAATAAGTTTAAAAGAAAAGTTATTAAATAAATATAAACTTGACATAGAAGTATTTACATTTCATAAACTGGCACTAAATATATTAAATCTTAATAATATAGAATACATTATTTCTCCAGAAGACTTATTAGATGATACTATAGAAGATTTCTTTACTAATATAATCCCCAATAATATTCTATATTATAAAGCTCTAAATAAAATTATTAATATAGATAATATTAATGAATTAAATAATCTTAAGAGGTTAATAAAAACCTTTATTAACCTATACAAGTCTAATAACTATTCTCTAGATTATTTTCTATATATTCTAAAAAATATTAAATATACATTTAACATAAAAGAATATATTATTAATAAAAATATCTTATTACTAATTATTAACATCTATCTTTTATATGAATATAATCTTAATACAGAAAAAGCACTAGATTTTAATGATATGATTAATAAAGCAATTAATACCTTAAAAGATATAGGGCAATGCCCTAACTGGCAATATATAATAATTGACGAATATCAAGATACATCTATTACTAAATTTGAACTTATTAAAGAAATAATAAATATTACCAAAGCTAAATTATTAGCAGTAGGGGATGATTTTCAATCAATTTACCGCTTCACCGGTTGTAATTTAAATATATTTCTTAACTTCGAAAAATATTTTAATAATTCTAAAATATTCCCAATTATTAATACATATCGTAATCCTCAAGAATTAATTGATATAGCAGGCAAATTTATTATGAAGAATAATAAACAACAAAAGAAAATATTAAAATCTAATAAACATCTAGATAATCCAATTAAGATTTATTTATCAAATAATCAAATAAAAGCATTTAAAGAAATATTACTGTTAAATAAAGATAAAGAAATCTTAGTAATAGGTAGAAATAATAAAGATATTAATAATTATCTAGATAAAGAAATAATTCAAAAAGAAGATATTTACATATACAATAATATTGAATTTAAATATCTAACAATACATAAATCTAAAGGACTAGAATCAGAAGTAGTTATAATAATTAATTTAGTAGATTCAATAGTAGGTTTACCTACTAAAATGAAAGATGAAAAAATACTTCGTTATGTTAACAATACTAGGGATTACTATCCCTATGAGGAAGAAAGAAGATTATTCTATGTAGCATTAACCAGAACAAAAACTTATACTTATCTATTAGCACCAGCTAACAGGTATTCCTGTTTTATTGAAGAATTAATTAAATATAAAAATAATATTCAAGTAATAAAAAAATAGACTTACGTCTATTTCATGCTGCTAGTTTAATTTCTTTGTCTTCTTCCTCGATATAAGTGCCAGTTTTTTCTTTTAAAACTTCTTTATACTTTCTTAGAAATAATTCCATTTCTTCTTTACTTTTTGCTTTAAATTTTGTGTAAGAAATACCTTCTTCGACAAATAAAATTGCCATCTCCTCAATTTCTTTTTTGTCTAACTCGTTTTCCCCAAAAATTTCCAATCCCATCACCTGCACTTATTATACCATTAAACCTGATATTATGCTATAATAATTGCGGTAAAAAGAGGCGATTGTTATGAGTGAAAGTTATAATAATAAAACAGTTTTAATTACAGGATCAAGTAGAGGCATAGGTGCTGCTACAGCCCTAGAATTTGCTAAGAATAATTATAATGTAATTTTAAATTGTATTAATAATATAGAACAAACTAAAGAGTTAGCTAAAGATTTAGAAGAAAAATATCATATTAAGACATTAGTATTACAATTTGATGTATCAAATGAAGAACAAGTAATAAAAAATATTGATATAGCATATCAAACTTTTAATAAAATAGATGTATTAGTAAATAATGCAGGAATTTCAATTGATTCTACTATAGAAGATAAAAGAGTAGAAGACTTTAAAAGAATACTAGATGTAAACTTGATAGGACCTTTCTTAATGTGTAAATATATAGGTAAAAGAATGTATGATAATAAAGAAGGCTCTATTGTTAATGTATCATCAGCAAATTCAATAGATGCATATTACCCATATGGTATTGATTATGATTCATCAAAAGCAGGTGTAAACATATTAACACATGACTTTGCTTTGGAATATAAACCATATGTTAGAGTTAATACAATAGCACCAGGATGGGTTAATACTGAAATGAATAAAGAATTAGATGAAGAATATATTAAACAAGAATGTGCTCATATTTTATTAAATAGATTCGCCCATCCTGAAGAAATTGCCCAAGAAATATTACATATTGCAGAATCTTCTTATTTAAATGATTCAATAATTAAAATAGATGGAGGAAGATACTAATGATAGAAGAATTAGGTATATCAGAAGAAACACTTGAATTTCTTAACAATGAAGAAAAAAAATTAATAATTATTTTTTCTAAATTAAATAAATTAACAAAAATACATCATTTAAAAGTATTAAGTGCATTTCATAAGTACAATGTATCAGAAAACTTTTTTAATTCAACAACTGGTTATGGCTATAACGATTATGGAAGAGATAATATAGAAAAAATCTTTGCTGAAGTATTAGATGCAGAAGATGCCATAGTAAGAAGTCAATTTATATCAGGTACTCATGCTCTAACAGTAGCTTTATTTGCTATGTTAAGACCTAATGATTTAATGTTATCTATCTCTGGTTTACCATATGATACTTTACATGAAGTAATAGGTATTCAAGATAATAATAGTAGTTTAAAATCTTATGGAATTAAATACGATCAAATAGATTTAATTAATAATGATTTTGATTATGAAGGTATAAAAGAATACTTAAAAAATAATAAAGTAAAATTAATAGAAATACAAAGAAGTAAAGGTTATTCTACTAGAAAAAGTATTACTATTGATAAAGTAGAAAAAGTAATAAAAGCAATAAGAGAAGTAGATAAAGAAGTAATAATAATGGTAGATAACTGTTATTGTGAATTTGTAGAAACACAAACACCTACAGGAGTAGGTGCAGATATCATGGTAGGTTCTCTAATAAAAAACTTAGGAGCAGGTATAGCTCCTAATGGGGCATATATAGCTGGTAGACACGACCTAGTAGAGTTAGCTGGAGAAAGGTTAACATGTCCAGGAGAAGGTCGTGAAGTAGGACCAACACTGGGTATTAATAAACAAATATTAGAAGGACTATTCTTTGCCCCACAAGTAGTAAATAATGCTATTAAAACAGCAATACTAACAAGTATTGCTCTAGAAGATTTAGGATATCAAGTTGAACCAAGATATAATGATCCAAGAGCTGATATAGTTCAAAATATTATTTTTAATGATAAAGATAAATTAATTAAATATGTTCAAGGAATTCAAGCAGGATCTTCTATAGACTCAAATGCAAAACCAATTCCTTGTGATATGCCAGGATATAAAGATCAAATAATAATGGCTTCAGGTTCATTTAATCAAGGATCTACAATAGAATTTAGTTGTGATGCACCTATAAGACCACCATATATAGCATATCAACAAGGATCATTATCATATGAGTATGGATTTTTTGGTTTAGCAAGAGCAATAGAAGAATTAAAAAAATAATCACAAAAATAATAGCATTTATGTTATAATTATATAAGATAGTGGAAAAGTAACAGGGAGGCTATTATGACAAATGATGAAATAGAAGAATTAGTAGGTTTAAAAGATACTGATAAGAACATGCTTAAGGCCAGAAAAAATGGTTTGTTATTAACGGATAATCAAGTAAATACACTTGGTAGATATAATATTGATGTTAGTAATTGTAAAAGCATGGAAGAGCTAATATACAAAATAAATGATGCCTCAAGAGGTTATGAAGACGACTATGATGAACTGGAATATTTAGCAGAACAATTACAAGAACGAAATTATTATGAGAACACTCATAAATAGTTGTATTAAAAGAATATGGAGGGAATAACGTGAATAATCAAAAGTTTAAGGTAGAAATTGAAACAGGTGAAATACTTGAAGCAGAATTACTATCTGTAGTAGAAATAGATGAAAAACAATACGCTGTATATTCTATTGACAATCAAAACGGAACTGTAGATATTCTTGCATCATATGTAGAAAAAGACGAAGAAGGTTATGATAAGTTAGTAGATATTGATAATCCTTTAGATAAGGAAAAAATAGCTAATTTTATTAAAAATCTCGTATCATAGTGAGGGGAGAATTTATTATGAGTAGAGTAAGAAATTTTTTTAGAAGAAGAAAAGTAGAACACATGAGATTTCTAACAGCAGATGAAATTCTTTCTTTTTATAGTGTTTTTGATGAAGCATTTGCTAAAGAATTAATTCAAGAAGGAATTGAAAAAAAGGAAAGAGAAATAGCTGAATTAGAAGCAGATAAACCAGAAGGTTATGAAGAAAGAGTAGGAGATTTAAGAGAGTCATTAAATGCCTTAAAAGAAGCTCAAACCAAGATGACTCACCATGAAGACACTCCAGATGAACCTGAAGAATCAGAAGACGAAGATGTAGAAAAAACTCAAGCAGTTGCCGATGAATTAAGAGAAATAATTAGACATCTTACTCTTCAATTAAATGATATTTCAAGTTGTGTTCAAAAAATACCAAAAGATTTATCTTTAGATGAATTTGAAAATCTAACAAAAACATACGATGAAAATGTACAAAAATATGCAAAAGATATTATAGAAGATACAAAAAAATTAGAGGAATTATATGAAAAATTAGATGAAAGTTCTAGAAGTAAAGTAAATCTTGTTGATTTAAATATTGATTTTAAATTAACAGTAACATATTCAGAAGTAGTTGATAAAATATATGAAATGGGTCATGACGACCCAACTTCAGGTTATCTAACCCCATTATCTGATGAAAAAGAAAATCTAAGAAAAGTAATTTTATCATTAGCAAGTAATAAAGAAGCAAAAATAAGAGAATTAGATGAGTTAGAAGAAAAAAGTAAAGCAAAATATAGAACTGCTAGACCAGACCCTGTAACAACAACAGATGGTCCTGATAGAAGTGGTACAGATGAACCTGCGCCAACTCCAACAACACCAGGACATACAGATTCCGGTTCAAGCGACTCAGGCTCAAGTGATTCAGGAAGAACTGGAGGAGATCCTACTCCAACACCAACAGCACCTGTTGATACACCTACGACTATGACACCTACGCCAACACCTGCTGCACCTGTTGACACACCTACAACAATGACTCCAGCGCCAACACCTGCTGCACCTGTTGACACACCTACAACAATGACTCCAGCACCAACACCTGCTGCACCAACACCAACACCAAGAACATTCCCAACAGATGAAGAATATCAAAGATTAAAACAAAAATATATCGATGATGTAAATATGATAAATACGACTGTAGAGTTTGTTGAAGATCTTACAACACAAGAAATTTCTTTATTAGCAGCAGACGTTAGAGATATAGAAAAAATAAATAGATTAGAAGAAAGTGCTAAAAAAGCAAATGAAAAAATATTTAACATTAAGACTGAACTAATACAATTAGATTATGATTACTTTATGACTACAGGAGTATTAATTAGTTTAGATCCTGATGTAAAAATAATAAGACAAGAAAATGTAAATATAGTTGAAGCATTAGATCCATTTGTTAATAAAATAAATGCAGAAATAAAAAATACATATCAAAAAGTAGTAGAATTAAATCAAAAATTTAAAGCAACAACAAATGAAGATGAAAAGAATGCTATAAAAGAAGAAACTAATACATTATTTAAATATGTAAATAATCTTAAATCATTAATATCAAGAAGATTACTTGTTGAAAGACAAAATAATCCATCATTTGATATGATTGGATACATGAAAACTCATATGGTAAAAGTACCAGCTGGTTATAATATTAATGATACAGTAGATTTAGATCCAGATAAAAAGAAACCTGGAGATGGTCCAGGAGCAGAACCTACACCAGGAACAGGGCCAACACCTGCACCAGTAAGGGCAGATGGAAAACCATGTTCATTAACATTAAATTTAAAAACAGGTACTGCAAAAGTAAATAGAGAAAAAGCTCTTGTTACATTTGTTTCTAAAGTACAAATAACTGAATTAAAAACAAAGATTAAAGTAGCATATAAAAAATTCTTAGTAGAAGAATTAAAAGGATTAAAAATTGCAATTCAAGCTAAGAAAAAAGATAATGATACTTTAGTAGATGGAAAAACGAATAAAGATGAATCAATATCTTTTGATAAAAAAGATTTAGAATCTCTTGAATTTACTTTCCAAGATGAAGACAGCAATGAAGTAGGAAAAGCAAGTATAACACTATAAAAGCACATTTACATGTGCTTTTAATCTTGAAAAAAATGCCAAATAATAGTATATTTTATATAGTAGGAAAGTATAAAAAGAAGGAGTTGATTAAGTGTGGAAGATAATAAACAAGAAAACCAAAATTTAAATCAAACAACACCAGCTACAGAAACTCCAACAACTCCTAATCCTGAACAAAAAGAAAATAAAATAGATTTAAAAACTATAATGCCAACAATGGTTGATACAGAAGAAGATGAAAAAGAAGAGAAAAAAGTAGATCTATCAGCAATCATTCCTAAAAGTGCAACAACTAATGCTGAAGGATTAAAAATAGAGAGTAGAGATGCTGAATTAAAAGCAGACGGTTCAATAGTATTAGGAACCGTCCAAGGTGAAGGTATTGCGATGGCAGAGAATGCTCAACTGCCAGAGCAAATAGATGTAGAAGAAAGAAAAAAAGAAGCCAAAGCAATTAGAGAAGGTAAAATTAAACCTAAAAAAATAAGAGATGTTAGTAAAGTTAAAAAAGAAATGAGAAATCTTAATAAGAAAACAGTCATAGCTTTAGTACTAATCTTATTACTTGCAGGTTCAGTAATTTATATATTAAAATCTCCAAAAGCTCAAGACTTCCAAGTAAAACAAGTTAGAATCGAATTAGGAGAAGGAATTCCTTTACATGCTGAAACATATGTAACCCCAGCTTTTGGTCAAAGAGTAGATGATTTAACATATAAAATAGATACATCTAATGTTGATATAAAAACAGTTGGACAATATCAATTTACAGTAACTCATAATGGAGTAGTAAAAATAGGAATATTAAGCGTAGTTGATACAACACCTCCTGAATTTACAGTAAAAGACTTAGTAATAACAGAAGGAACAGATTATGCAGCTACAGATTTTGTTCAAAACTGTACCGATTTAAGTGGTTGTAATTATGATTTTGAAGAACAAGATTTTAATGTAAATCATAAAGATCCAGATGAATATATAGTAAGAATAACAGCAACAGATAGTTATGGTAATAAATCAGCTCAAGAAGCATCATTAAGAATAGAAGAAAGAGGTAAAGTAAAATACTTTATCAAAGAAACAAATAATGAAGAAGATGGCTATAAATTAACAACAAAAATAGAATTACACTTCATATCATCAGCTGAAACTACAATAATATTAAATGGTGAACAAACAGATATATATGAATTCGTTAATGAAAAATACTATAAATTAGCTAAGAATGAAAAATATGGTCTAGAAGGTGTAACAACAAATGATGATACATTCATAATAACAGAAGTTAAAAAAGCTAATAAAGTAGGAGATAGAATGGAATATGGAAGTGTATTAGATTATCTATCTACTAACGGATATAGAGAAACAGATAAAGACTGGAAATAAAAAAAGTGTATTAATAATACACTTTTTTATGTTGAGAATAATTGTACAGTATATGTTTTACCATATAAAGTATATTTACCTACACCAAGTCTTCTAAATTCAGATTTAATCATATTAGCGTAGTGGCCTTGTGAATTCTTCCATCCAACACACGCACCACCATCGTCACTATAACCAGCAGCAAGGTTTTCACCTTTTCTTTGCCATCCATTTACAACACCTGGCACATAACCATATTCATCATATACAGTTGACCAACTTGACCCATTTGGTCTAGTATGGGCAAATTTATTAGAATATGCAATTTCAATAGCTCTTATTGTTGCCATTATTGATAAATCTTTATCTTCTACCAGTGCAACAGCACCAACAGCAGCTCTATATGAATTAGTACATTGTAATATTGTATTTCTAGTATTTCCTAAAGAAGGATAAACATCAGTAGCTTCCCATTTTAATTGACCAGTAGTAGCTTTATAATTACTATTATTTATATTATATGTAACACTACCAATATCAGTAACTACTTTAGTACCATCTTTATATGTAACAATATTTGCATAAGCATAACCTTTAATTTCAGCATTATACTTAGAACCAGTACAAACATGTGCGTATACACTATCAGTACTAGCAACTTCTTTTTTAGGATCAATAGGAGATGTTTGAGGTAGTGTACATGGTACCTCAGTAGGTCTTGGTTCACTTGGTGGCTCTATTGCAACACCACCATCAGGTTCATCACCAGAACCTCCAGAACCACCAGATCCTCCAGAACCGCCTGATCCACCGGATCCACCTGAACCACCAGAACCTCCAGAACCTCCAGAACCTCCAGAGCCACCGGATCCACCTGAACTAGGTTTACCTGGATTTGGTTTATTACCAGAATTATTATCTTTATCTTTTTGACTTTCGTTTTTCTCTAAATTAACAAAGAAAGCAGCAATACCTTTATCACAATTACCATTTGCATCACAAACAGTAATTTCAACACTATAATTGCCATTATAACTAATCATATCTTCAATAGCAGGTTCAGTATAAACAGTATGTATTTCGCTATTACTGTTATCATTATATGATTCTAAGAAATCATCTAATTTAAAAGATTTTTCATCATAAGTAACATCTTTTAATACAAATCTAGGAACAGTTTTATCATGAATATATAAATAAGAATTAAATTTACCATCTCTAGTTTCAATTACAACATTTAAATCATAAGTACCACAAGAATATTTAACACCACTTTCAGATTCATAACTTATATCAGCAGCATATAATTCTATATTATTACTATAATAATGTATTTTAGCATTAGTTAAATCTACATTAGTAAGAAAATATTCTTTTATCTCAGGTAATACATCTCCAGACTCTATAGTAATAGATTCTTTAATACCATAAACTCCAGCATCTTTTCTAATACCTTTAATAGTACCTATTTCTAATTTCTTTTCAGTTATAACAGTTTTATTTAATTTATTAAAGAAAAAGGAGGAGGTTATTAAAGTACAACCAACTACAATAGAAACAAATATTAATAATAGATTACTATATAATTTATTTTCTATCATAAACTCTCCTCCATACTATAAAAATTATAACACAAAAAAAGGTCTATATACTAGACCTTTTCATCTAAACTATTAAGTACTAATTGTACTTCTCTTGTAACTCTATCATCATAATCTAAAACATACTTAATAATATTTTTCTTTTCTGTAATAAATAATACATAATCATCACCAAGGAATATAGTATCAACCATACTTAAACTAAGATCAGTATTTAAAGTATTATCTTTCTCTTTACATAATAGAATTATATTATCAATAATCTTTAAATAATCTTCTCCAATATTAGTACTTAATTTCATTACTTGATTTCTAACTCTTAAATATTTATTATCAGGATTATAATACCTAAAGTTCTTTTTATCTACTATATTAGAACTAGCTAATAATATAGTAACATTATCCCCATAATTAGTATAAATATTCTTATCAATATTTAATAAATTCTTATTATTCTTAAATTCTTCATATTCTTTACTATATTCATATAAAGGATAATTAACTATATCACATATAGTAGAATCAATAATAACACTATTCTTATCATTTAATAATTCATTATTAACCATTAATACAAATTCTATCTTTTGTATATCATCTTTAGTAACTTCTATTAATCTATTAGCGAATTGTTTAAATAAAGAATTATAATTCTTATTATCTTCTCCCTCAAGTATATTAATAAATACACTATTACCATTTCTAATACCAATAGCATTTCCAATTAATTTATCATGTTTATAAACACCTATCTTAAATCCATTATCACTTAAAATAGAGTAGTGTAATAAATCATTACCAATCATACCAACTTTATATACAGAATGATTAAATGTTCTATACATATCTTGATTATATTTATCTATAACCTTAATAGTATAACAATCATCATTAACAGTAATATATGGTATAGATAATCTTACTTTCTTATAACTTTCCTTATATAAATCACTTAATATATCAATTCTTCTATTAAGATCAAATACTTCATAATAAGATTCACTATATATACCTTTAATAATATCTCTACTTAAAGATTGACTAATAATATTATTATTATAATTAATTAAACTTAATACTTGTTCAGCTTTAATTAAAGATAAACTATCTTTCTCTATACCTAAATCATATGCATATTCATTAATATAATTCCATTTAGACATAATTAAACCTAAATTATCTACAATACCATTATAGTAACCTTCAGCATACATAACTATATTCTTCTTATTAAATAAGAAATTATATAGAGAAGTACTTATTCTAGTAAAATTACTTAAATTATAACCATTAAATATATGAACAATATCTTTTAAAGAGAAAACTCTTCTTCTAGGTTCATAGTATCTATTAGTAATAGGGAAAACTTTGTTTTCACTATTAATATGATTAAAATATTCGCTAGAATAACAAGATATTATCTTTATATCATCCATATTCTTATTAATAAATAATTCAGTCTTTCTAATAATACCTTCAATTATTTTTAAATAATTATTATATTCTACAATTTCATCTACATTATATATATCTTTATTATCATTATAAATATACTTCATAGTAGATTTATCTACATATATTTCTCCATCAATATTATTAGCTATCTCTTGTAACTTCTTAAATGCATTCTTAATCTTAGTTTTAATTCTAAATCTAATTCTATTACCATAACAAATATAATTCATAATACTTAAGAATTCTTCTTGAGTAAATAAATATTTATATTGTTCTATTTCTTCATTTAATTTAGTAACTAATTTCATATTATTTAAATTAGTATAATAATTATCATAATTATCAGGTTTCCTGATATCCAGTTTAGATAAACAATTCTCTATATCAAATCTATTATTAGCAATAGGATATAATATATGATCTAAAATATTATCAAATTCAACACTCTTACCAATACTTTTTAAATAATCATCTTTTAAATTACTAATATCATATTCATCTTTATAGAAACATTTATAATCACTAGAATTATTATCAGTTAAAGATCTAACAAATATTTTAAATTTTAATTTCTTTAAATATTCTCTACCAATATTTTTTCTCTCATTATATATAACATTCTCTTTAACTTTAAAGTTATTAATAATAATTTTATTAAATTCATTAACATATTCTTCTTCTTTATTACTTATTAACTTATTAGAGAATCCTTTAATATATTCATATAATTCTTTCTTACTATCAAATTCCCCATAAGAACTATATTTAACAAAACTATATAATCTCTTAATAATATTATTATATGTATCATAATTATTATCTAACATCATAAATATAATATTATCCAAATAAGTATTCTTTCTTATTTCTTCTTCAAATACATTAATATCATCATGAGAACCAACTTCATCTAATTCTTCCAATACTTCTTTCATCATATTTTGGAATAGTGGAGCATTATCTTCTCTATATAATAATAATTTTTCTTGAATAATACTATTTTCTAAATCTTTAACTTCTTCTAGAGTAATATCTTTATTACCATTATCTATAAGTTTTAAAGTATCATTTAATCCAAATACTAGATAAGCACTTAATACAGCTTTATAAGATAATACATCTACAGAACACTTTTGTTTAGATAACATACCCTTAGTTCTAATAGTTTCATATAAATAATTAACTTCATTAAAATTAATAACATCAACTTGTTCTGGAGTTAAATTAAATATTAATTCACATAATTTTTTATTATTACTAAATATTCTTAAATCAACATCATCTTCAAAATATCTATTAATATAATTAATTAAATCACTAGTATTTAATTTCTCTAAAATACTCTTAGAATTAACAAAATCATCTATATTAATATTTTTATTTAAACACAAATCTATTATTTCATTATTACTTAAATTCTCTAATACATAAGGCAAATATATATAATAGTTAAAATCTTTCTCTATTAATACATTTAACATATTATAAACCATATTATGATTAGATTTATATAATAGAGTAGGACTATCTAAGAAACCTTTAACAAATACATTATCAGTTTCTACTATCTTAGTATTTAAATGATTAATCTTATCAAGAATATTCTTTCTTTGTAACATATTAAATACATTTTTAAAACTTAATTTATTTAATAATAATTCCATAGCAAAAGAACTAATATCATTAACAAAATTATCATCTCTTAACATATTAACAATATTATCTTCAATAAAGTAATTATTCATAGTCTCTATCATAATAGTATCTATAAATTTATTAAATAAACTATAATCATCAAATATTTTATCTCTTAAAGTACTATCCATATTATCAAAGGGACTAACATAAATACTATGTTTAGAACAATTTCTTAAAACATCCTCGTTAAAGTAATCATTAACTTTATCTTTATCAAATAAATATAATTTTTGAATAATAGAACTATAAGAATCACTATCTATCTCTTTATTATTCTTAAATTCATTAATCTCTTTAATGCTAAATAAATCTAAATACTTATTATTATATTTCCCAATAAACTTATTATTATCTTTAATAAAATCATATATATTCTCATTAAAATGATCATGAAATACTAAACTATTACTATTAATTAAATTATATATATTATTATTCTTATCATATAATTTTTTAAAATCTAAAAAACTAGGATACTTCTTTAATAATAGAGTAGTAAATAAACTCTTACTAAATATTTTACATATAGAATAATCTTCTAAATTAATATCTAATAATTTATTATTATAATCTATATCTATACTATTAATATCTATCTTACTTAATATATTATCTTTCTTAATTATTTCAAATAATAACTCTATATTATTATTAATCATACTATTAATAAGATAATAATCTAAACTAGTATATCTTTTCTTCTTACTTAAATAATTAAATCTATCTTGATTACTTAAAGATAAAAATATATCTAAATAAGTATTATTTAATCTAATAATATCATTATATAATTCCTGACTATTTAATATATCTAATTTAACCATAGTAGGACTTTCTACAACTATATTATTAATATATCTATCATAACAATAATAGTTTTCATTATTTCTTCCGGATATTATTATTCTTAAATCATCAAAATAATTCTTACTATTATATAAATAATTAATTATTTCATTCTCAATTTCAATATCTTTATTTCTATTTACATAAAGATCATCATGTACTGCATCATATAACTTATTTTTTAAGTCTTTAACATCCATGGACATACCTCCATCTATTATATAATTATAACATAAAAAAAGACTTAGTAATCTAAATCTTTATTCAGCATTAACTAGTACTGCATGTACTACTAAACGTTTATCTTTATTTAAACAAGTAGATAAAGTAAGAATTCTATCTTCAGGATTTACTTCAGTATCTAATTTAACTTGACTTCTATTTTTAAGTTTAGTAACAAACTCCATAAATTCATCATTAGAATCAAACTTAGTATACAAATAATCACTAGTAACAGCAACTCCATATATAGAGAATATCTTCCATTTATATTTTTTATTTAAAGTATTAAATGAAATATATAAGTTTTCATCAACAGTATACCAATCCTCTTTAAGAGTATTCTTTAATGTAGCAAACATTACATCACTACGATAATTACTATGAGCATATATTATAGTATTTTTATCAGTGGCATTCTTATTATTTCTATAATCCATAAATACCCAACCATAAATATCTTTTTGCTTATAATAATTTCTATTTAAATAATAACTATTATTATATGTTTGAACTACTGGATAATCTACTTTAGTATTATTTACTTTAATCCAACCTATAGTATCTTTATTAACTTCTAAAAGTTTATCATAAGAAGTAGCTTCTGTAACAATAGTATCACCACCATTACTAGTATCTTCCATTAATAAACTTTTAACATCACTAGTAATAGAATCAACCCTTCTTTGAGACTGATAATCACTATAAGAAACATATCCTATAGTACCCATTACAAGTAAGAATACTAATATAGAACAAGTCTTCAAAGTAGTAAAAATAATTTGTTTTAAATAATTCTTTTCTAAATAATCTTTAGAATATACTAAAGCTAACTTAATCTTACTTGAAGTCAAATTATTTTTAATACTTTTAAGTTTAGCTATATCATCAGGATCATTTAAATCTTCATATATTTCTAATAATATATTCTTTCTACCATATTTCTTTAATATATCAGCAACATTCTGAATAGTATCAGCATCATACTTTTCAAAAATAATATTTCTTAAATATTTATTTATAGATAAGAATGAATTAAAATCTTCAACATCTTCTTCACTAAAACTATTAATACTTATTTTTTTAGCATAATATATCTTAGAGAATGAATCTAAATTATTATTTTGCATAAATAAACTAGTAAATAAAACTTCATTTCTAGATTCAGCAACAATATCATTTTTATCTAAATATTCAATAATAAATGTAGGAATAGAGTAACTATTTATCTTTTTAATATTTTTATATTTAACAATCTTTTCACATAAACTATATTGTATTATTTCTTCTTCATTAAATGTAATACAAGGTATAGAAGGAGCACTAACTAATAAATCTAATATGATATTAGACATATCAAATGAATCAATAATAATATTATTAATCTCTCTTTCTTTAATTAAGTCAACAATAAATAAACCAGCAATACCTTTATTATCAATTAAATATTGATCACTAAACATTAATTCGTCATTTGAAATAACATTAGTATTTAATAGGTTCTTATCTACAGGTTTATTCTCCGTATACTTAAAAAGAAGAGCATTATCTAAAATACTTATCGTTATTTTCTTCATATTGCTCACCCTATTATTTACATTTATCATACTAATAATAACATGTTTTTTACAATTTTTTTAAAAAAAATATTTAATTTTACAAAAATATGATATAATTTAGACAGAATAAGTAAAATAAAAGAGAGGTTAATTATATGAAGAATTTTAAAAAAATAGTTTTACTTTCAGCATTTGCATTATTTGCAGTATTAAGTTTTGGATTTAAAGCAAAGGCAGCATCTACAGAATTGTTGTGTATACCAGAGAGTCTTAAGGATGATTCAACAGTTTCAAAATGCTACCTAATATCAAGAAATATTGGAGAGGAAGCAGCAGGTGGTCCTTATTACAGTTATGCAGCTAACGTAGTATTAACTGACTTAGTATTTGATGGAAATAATCCTTTTGAAGTACCAAGTGGTTCAACTATCGCAGCAGAAGCAGCAGGAACAGGAACTCAATTTGCACATTTACCTAACGTTACTTGCCAACCACAATCAATTAGTTCAACATTAGCTGGTAAAGGCATTAAAACTGACAAAGAAATGTGTGCTAACTTCTATTCTAAAACTGATGGAGCTCAAAACGTTAATAAAGATGGATTACCAACTTATAATGGTTCTAAAAAACCAGCAAATCCTGGTGATACATACTATACAATAGGTATTATTAGAGTTAAAAAGAATCCTAATGTTGCTGCAGATAAAACTTGTGGTTACATTTGTGTATTTGGTAGAGGATATACTTCTAAAGACGCTTCAGCTGTTGAAGTAACAAATGGTACTGGTGATTGGCCATGTAAAGAAATCACAATTACAAAAACTGTTGCATCTGAAGAAGAAGGAAACCCTACAACAGGAAATATTACTTCATATGCTATCTTAGCAGCAGGTGCATTTATTGCAATATGTGCTGTTCTAGTAGCTAAAAAGAATAATAGATTCTATAAAGTATAAGGAAGTTAAAAACTTCCTTTTTATTTGACTAAAAATAAACTTTCATCTATAATATCTCCCAGAAAAGGGGAATTAAAATGAATGAATCTAAATTTAAAAAAATAGTATCTTCTACTGATTATATTTCTAATCCATTAGATTTTTATTATACTAATTCCCCAGAATCTGTTCCTTTAGTAGAAGGTTTAAGAATAATATATATTCATAATAATCAAATTATTGAAAATATGGAAAAAGAGAATACAGAACTAGGAAGAGTAGTAACTTCCCCAACTGTAGTATCTAAAAGAGATATTCCATCCCCAGTAATAGCACCTTCTAAAGAAGTTAAATCTAAACCTATCTCATCCAGTATTATTGATATTATAACTGGTATAGAAGATTTAGATTCTTTAACTAATATAATAGATACATGTAATTCTCAAGATCTAGCTATTATAAAATTATATTTTCATAAACAAATATTATTATTAAAAAAAGAAATAATTAGATTATTAGCTATAAATCCATTATCTAAAATAGATATATTACAAGCTAAAATAGAAGATTATACTTTAATATTAGATTATATTAATACAGAGGAGCAGGTTTTACCTGCTGAAGAGATAGAATCTTCCCGTATTATATTATTACCTAATACTAGTAATTCATCATATTTATATGAAGATATACTTAATTATTTAGATAAAGCTAAAGAAATTAAAAATGCTTTAGATAAAATACTTAATAATTATTTTGGTAAAGATTCTAAACCGTTAAGAAGTTATTCTAATCTTTATGAATATACCCATCCTAATGGAATAAGAATTCTTTATTCTTTATTATCTAATAATAAGATAGGGCTTTCTCTAATCTTCTATAAAGATAAAACTAGATCTATTAAGATATCTAAATATTATGAGGAAGCCCTAAAAAGGCTAAATGAATCAAAATTATATGTAGAAAGTAATATTAATAATCCAGACTTCTATATAGAGCAATTAGAATTAATAGGAGAGTTATATTCTGCATTAGAAGAAAGAATTCCTCTTTCTCTAAGAAAGGAGGATGATTAATGTGTTAACTACTGAACTAATAGAAAAAAGTTTAAAGGAAACATATGATTTATTATCAGAAATTCCTCCAAAAGAGACCTATGATAGTTTATTATATTTAATAAAAATAACTAATCAAAATAATAAAACAGATATTTATAATATGTCTAATTTTGAAATATTTAAAATAATAGTAGATTTTAGTAACTTTGAAAATGTAGATTGTAATACAATTATTAAATTCTTAAATGAAGTAGTAGAATCAGTAAATAATTGGACTTATAAAGATATTCCTACTTTAAAAGGAGTATGTATAGAAGAATTAGATCAATCTATATTAATAGATGCTATCTATAAGTTAGGTTTAAACTCTAACTTTACTATGTTAGAATTAAGACCTGCTTTCCGCTTGATGTGTGAAGTATTAGTATTTAAACATAAAGTAATTTGTCTATCTAATGGAAGTACACCAAATCATAGAATAATAAAACAAGTATTTAATCAAACTGATTTAGCAGCTTTTGTTAATGTATTTGATAAATATCAAAGAGAAAATAATTATCCTTTAAGAGAAGAACAATTAAAAAGAAGATTAAAAGTTACCAAAGAATTAAAACAAGCTTTAAAAGATAATACTTTAAAAGATATGTTAGACATAAATCCAGAATGGCATCAATATCTAGATCCAAGTCTACTTGAAGAAGTATATAACATATTATTTGAAAACCAAAATAAAAAATATAGAGAAGTACATTCTATTAATCAAAGACTTAATGATACTATTAATAGAACTCCTCTAGTAAATTATTTATATAAGAATCATATAAATCCTAAAGATATACCAAATCTAGAAGAATTAAATAAAATAGATTTCTCATATCTATTAAAGAGAATAGAATTCTTCCAAACATTAAAATATCCTATATATCAAATATTAACTGAATTACAAGATTATTTTAATATAGAAGAAGATAATATATCTCTAATTAGTTATTTAATAAATAAAAATATAATAAAAAAAGAAACAATTATAAATAATTTACATATATTAAAAGATGCAAATATATTAAAAACTAATTATGAAATATTAAAACCATTTATAGATTTTAATAATATGTATTTTAAAGATACTATTCTTTTATCTCCTCCTAAAACATTAAGAAATAAGATATCAGTATTAAAAGAATATACATTATCTAATAATAATTTAATATTCTTATTATGTAATTATAAATATTTAGGTATATATGATCTTATAATAGAGAATAATATACCTTCATATTTATTAATACCTATATGTAAAACATATAATCCATTATTAACTATTAAAAAGATTATTCTATCTAGAGAAATAAATGAACCATATGAAACAGATACTCACTCATTAAGAAAAGAAATTAGGGATAAAGATAGTTTCTATTGTTTAGATGAAGATATAGACTCATATCTAGATAGAGTATATATAAAAAGTAATGTTCAAACTAATAGTATAGATAATATAGTAAATAATGATTATATAAAAGAATTAGATAATACACTTCGTAGAGGAGATGTATATATTATTAATAATACTAAAGTATCTAGACCTAAAGTATTAAGATATTTACAGTCAACTAATAATATTAAAGATAATATCTATATATCAATGATTAGTGACTCCCTATTAAGTGATGAAGATATACTTAATATAAAGAATTATTTTACCTTTGATAAAACAAATAAAATATGATAAAATATAAATTGTAGAAGGTGATAAAGTGACTGAAATTAAAAAGAACGAAAGATTCATTCCATTAAAAAATTATATTATTTCAGGTGTAATTATCATTGGTGCAATATTATTAACTTTTTATGGATTTGAATGGTATAAAGTAATTAAAGAAAATAAAGTATCTACTTCATACTTAATTAAAGAAAAAGTTATATCTAAAGAAATAACTGATCTAGATGAATTAGAATCAGTATTAACAGAAGTACCTAAATCATATTTTATATATATTAGTTACACTGGTGATGAAGAAGTATATGAAATGGAACAAGATTTAACTAAGATTATTAAAGAATATGATTTAACTGATAAATTCTATTTTATTAATGTAACTTCTATTAAAGATGAAAAAGATTGTCTAGATAAGATTAATAAAGCATTAAACTTAGAAGATGTTCAGGTAAAGAAAATACCTACAATAGTTTATTTTAATGAAGGGGAAGCTGTATATGCTATTAATAAAGAAGGTAAGAGCATAATGCAAGCTGGAGACTTCCAAAAACTATTAGAAATAAATAATATTAAAAAATAAAAGACCAATAGGTCTTTTTAAGTTAGGAGTATATTATGATAAATGTTGTTTTATTTGAACCAGAAATACCAGGCAATACAGGAAACATAATGCGTACATGTGTAGCAACTAATACTAAATTACATTTAATTAAACCATTAGGCTTTAGCCTGGATGAAAAGTACATAAGACGTAGCGGAGTTAATTACATAGATAACTGTATATATGAAGTATATGAAAATTGGAATGATTTCTATACTAAGAATAAAGACAATGGAGAATTCTTCTTTTTAACTAGATACGGTCATAAACCACATACTTCTTTTGATTATAGTGATTCTACCAAAAACATCTTCTTTGTTTTTGGTAAAGAATCAACAGGTATCCCAAGAGATATATTAAAACCTCACTTGGATACCTGTATGCGTATGCCAATGACTGATAAAGTACGTGCACTTAATCTGTCAAATACAGTAGCAATAATGGTATATGAAGCATTACGTCAACAAGATTATAATGATCTATTAAGAGAAGAACCAGCTGATGCTGGACACAAGGGCAATCATTTCATTGAAGACTTTAATGAATAATGATATAATTTTAATGGTGATAATATGAATTGCAAATATTGTGGAGCAGCCCTTCCTACAAGTGGTGGAACTTGCCCTAACTGTGGTAAATTAATACCTATGGATCAAATTAAAGAAAGAAGAGAAATGCTTGATCCTAGATGGAATGAATACAAAGATATGAATACAGCAATGTATAAATCTAATCAAGCTTACGATGATAATAAAGATAAAAAATGGGGTATTATTATTGTTTTAGCAATTATATTATTATTAATTATTTTAATAATTAAAGCATTATAAAAACCGGTTTAAACCGGTCTTTTTTTATTCTCCTAAATAAGTATAATATTCTTGCATTATATCATTCATAATACCAATTAAATTTAATACTTGAGTATAAGCCCCGCGGCTTCCGCCTTTATTTGCCATACATATAGCAATATATGGATGTTTATCAAATACAATACCAGTTTCAACAACATCTCTATTAGCAAATCCTGTCTTACTAGCACTAGCTAGTTCAGGTAATACTTCCTTATAATAATTATATTTACCATTAGATAATATATTCATAAAAGTAACACCTTCAGGATCTTCTAAAGCAAAATTATAAATATCTTGCCATATAATTGCAGCACTTCTAGAACTAGTAAAAGTCCATGGATTACTAGGAGTCAAATATAATTGTTGAGTACCTAAATCTCTTAAGAAGTTATTATAACCAGAAACTCCAAAAGTACCATGTAACATTGTATGACCAACATTATCTGACTCAGTTAAAGAATAATATACTAAATCTCTAACAGTAAACTCAGTACCAAAATCACTATATTTAATAACTCCAGTACCACCATTATGCCATCTCTCTAGATAAGGTACTAATTGATCAGGATCAATATTACCTTTAGCAATTTCTCTATATACATATAAGGCATATGGTGCCTTAATAGAACTTGCTGTTTCAAATGCTTTATCTATATTATAGCCAACACTCATACCATCATCTAAACTTACTATATAGAATGAAGTAGAAGCACCAAAAGTACTAATATTATCATTTATCTTACTCATTAATTCATCACTAATTTTAAAATCACTACCTAAAACACTAAGATTAGATGGATATTGTAATGAAGGAATATCTAAAGTACTCATTTCTTTTCCAGAAAAATCACTAACATCAAAAGATTCTATATAACTAATTGCTTTAGTATCAATTAATTCTGCTGGAGTAGTTTCACTAGTAGATTTATTACTTTTAGCACCAAAAGAATAAACTCCTACAGTGAAAATGACAAAAATAAATATTATAAATGTAGTCAAAAATACTTTTTTTGCCATCATATCACTCCATTCTATAAATAATATTACTATAAAATAGCATATTTCTCAATGAAAATATTGCATTTCTTATAATTTATGTTATAATCAAATTACAGATTTAAGTGGGCGTAATATCCCACTTTTATTATTATTTTAAAGAGGTGAATCATGAATAAAGTTTTAGAAAAAATCAGGGAGTCTATTACAAAACCAATGCAAGATATGGATATCATTGTAGATAATATCTCATATCATCAAGAGGGTACTATTAATTTTTTAACAATAGAATTAGATAAAGTTAATGGTATAGACCTAGATACAATAGTAGAAGCAACAAATGTAATAAATCCTATTATAGATGAATTAGATCTTATTGATGATTCATATATACTAGATATTATTAGCAAAGAAAAAGGAGATAATTAATATGCCAAGAAAGAAACAAGTAGTAGAAGAAACAAATGCAATGAATCCAGAAGAATTCATTAAAGCAGTAAAAGGGATTGTTAAAGAAAAAAATATATCTGAAGATGTAGTTTTTGAAGCAATGGAATTAGCATTAGCAACAGCTTATAAAAAGAATTTTGGTTCAAAAACTAACGTTAAAGTAGAAATTAATAGAGAAACAGGAGAAATAAAAGTATTCTCATACTATATAGTAGTACCTGAAATAGATGAAGGAGATATTACTATAGATGAAGAAGGTAATGAAGTAGATGTACCACCAGAAATTAATCTAGATGCTCAAATATTAATAGAAGAAGCACAAGAAATGGTTCCTGGAATTCAAGTAGGAGAAGAAATAAAAAAAGAAATTACTCCAAAAGAATTTGGTCGTGTAGCAGCATCTACAGCTAAACAAGTAATAATGCAAAAAATTAGAGAAGCAGAAAAGAATTCAATTATAGATGAATTTGCTGATAAACAAGATGAATTATTAGTTGGATCATTAGCTATGGAAGACGCTAGAAACTACTACGTAGAATTAGGAAGAACTAGAGGTATATTACCTAAGAGTGAAATGATTCCTGGAGAAGAAGTTAAAATGGGCTCTACTATTAAAGTATATGTTACTAAAGTAGAATCTAATACTAAAGGACCTTTAATTCTATTATCAAGAAAACATTATGGTTTTGTAAAAAGACTATTTGAATCAGAAATACCTGAACTAGCTGAAGGTACTATTGTATTACATGCAGTAGCAAGAGAAGCAGGAGTAAGAAGTAAAGTAGCATTAGAATCATTAGTAGAAAATATTGATCCTATTGGTGCATGTATCGGTGAGAAAGGTTCTAGAATAGGATCTATTCTAAAAGAATTAAATGGAGAAAAAATAGACTTAGTACTATATAATCCTTCTCCCGAAGAATTCATTAAAAACGCTCTAAGCCCAGCTAAAGATGCAATAGTAACTATTACTGATCCTATGAAAAAAGAAGCATTAGCAATAGTTAATAATGAAAACTTATCATTAGCAATTGGTAAAAAAGGTGTTAACATTAAATTAGCATCAAGACTTACTAAATATAAAATAGAAATTAAAACATTAGAACAAGTTAATCAAGAAGGAAATAATTAATATATAGAAAGGATTTGCTATGAAGAAAATACCAGAAAGAACATGTGTAATAACACATGAAAAAACAGATAAGAGAAATTTGCTTAGAGTAGTAAGAAACAAAGATGGTAACGTCTTAGTAGATCCTACTGGAAAAGCAAATGGTAGAGGAGCCTACCTAAAAAAAGATCTTAGTGTTATAGAAAAAGCTAAGAATACTAAAGCTTTAGAAAAAATATTAGAAATAACTATTCCAGACTCTATATATGATGAATTAAAAAGTTATGTAGAAGAGAATAAATAGTGAGGTGAGAATATATGATGAGTGTTAAAGATTATGCAACAGATATGAATATATCTGTAGCAGAAGTATTAAAGAAATGTAAAGAATTGGGTATTAATGTTAATAATGGTACAGATGAACTATCAGAAGACGACATAATTATGTTAGATAATACTATTAATCTTATAAGTACTAATAATGAAACAAACTTCGAAGAAGAAGATATAATGGATGAAGCAGTAGAAGATTTAGTAGAATCTAATAACTTAGATAGAAGTTTTAGTAATACAAATAAAAAACAAAAATTAACTAAAACTAATAATAGACAACAAAATAATAAAGATGATTATCTATCTAAAAGAAAAGAAATGTATAAACATAAAGAAAAATTAATGACTAATAATGAAGAAGAAAATGTTGTACTATATAAAGAAGGTATGTCAGTACAAGCTCTTTCTGACGCTTTAGGAGTTCCTGGAACAGAACTAGTAAAAAAATTAATTGGCTTGGGAATGATGTTATCTTTAAGTAATGCTATAGATTTTGAAACAGCATCTCTATTAGCATTAGATTATAATAAGACAATTAAGAAAGAAGAAACACAAGATATATCTAATTTTGAAGAATATGAAGCAAATGATAGAGAAGAAGATCTAGTATCACGTCCACCAGTTATAACTATTATGGGACATGTTGATCATGGTAAAACAACTCTACTAGATACTATTAGAAAAAGTAAAATAGTAGATTCTGAATATGGTGGAATAACACAGGCTATTGGAGCATACCAAGTAGAACATAATGGACATAAATTGACATTTATTGACACCCCAGGACATGCTGCATTTACAGAAATGCGTGCAAGAGGAGCATCTATTACAGATATAGTTATTATTATTGTAGCTGCAGATGATGGAGTAATGCCTCAAACAGAAGAAGCAATAGATCATGCATTAGCAGCTAACGTACCAATAGTAGTAGCAGTTAATAAAATAGATAAACCAGATGCTCATCCTGAAAAGATTAGAACAGAAATGGCAGAACATAATATAACTCCAGAAGAATGGGGTGGAAATGTTCCATTTGTAGATATTTCTGCTAAGAGTGGAAAAGGTATAGATTTATTATTAGAAACATTATTAGCAATTGCTGAAATGCAAGATTTAAAAGCAAATCCAAATAGATACGCTTTAGGAACAGTTATTGAATCTAAGATGGATAAAAATATTGGTGGAGTAGCATCTCTATTAATTCAAAATGGTACTTTACGTTTAGGAGATCCAATAGTAGTAGGAACAACTTATGGTAAAGTAAGAACTATGAAAAATGATATAGGAGAACCAATAGTAGAAGCAGGACCATCTACACCAATAGAAATAACAGGATTATCTGCTAATCCATCAGCCGGAGATAAATTTATGGCATTTGAAACTGAATCACAAGCTAAATCAGTAGCTGAAAAACGTTCAATCCTTGCAAGAGAAAATAAATTCCAACATCAAGCTATCTCACTAGATAATTTATTTGCATCAATAGATTCAAATACTAAAGAAATTAATATAGTATTAAAAACTGATGTTAGAGGATCAGAAGAAGCAGTTAAAAATGCTTTAGAAAAAATAGACGTAGATGGAGTTAAAGTAAAAGTAATACGTTCAGGAATAGGTACTATTACTGAATCAGACGTAGTACTAGCTCAAGCTTCACAAGCCATCATTCTTGGTTTCTGTGTATCACCATCAAATGATACAAAAGAAATGGCTAAAGAATATGGTGTAGATATAAGACTATATACTATTATTTATAAATTAGTAGAAGAAATGGAAGCAGCCATGAAAGGTATGTTAGATCCAGAATTCGAAGAAAAAATAATAGGTAATGCTGAAATAAGAAAAATATTTAAATTCTCTAAAGTAGGTAATATAGCTGGATCTTACGTACAAGATGGTTCCATTAAAAATAATGCTAAAGCAAGACTTATTAGAGATGGAATCGTTATAGTAGATACCAAAATATCTTCATTACAAAGAGAAAAAGATCAAGTTAAAGAAGTTAAAAAAGGCTATGAATGTGGTCTTACTCTAGATAACTATACTGACATTAAAGTTGGCGACATAGTAGAATGTTATGAAGAAGTAGAGGTAAAAAGATGAACCAAATAAAATTAAAAAGAATTGGTTCACAAATAGCACAAGAATTAAGTGATATTTGTGCTAATGAAGCACATGATGAACTATTAAAAAATATTACTATTACAGGAGTAGAAGTAACTAATGATTTAGGATTAGCTAAAGTATTCTTTACATCTACATTAGATAAATCTAAAAATTATCTAGAAAAAGATTTAAATGATGAAACAGCAGGCTACCTGCGTACTAAGTTAGCAAATCGTATTGAAATAAGACATACTCCTAAAATAAGATTTGTATATGATAAATCAATTGCTTATGGTAATAAAATAGAATCATTAATAAATGAAATACATAAGGAAGACAACTAATTGTCTTCCTTTATTTTTGACAAAAAAACATTCTTCCTATATTATATAGTCCCAATAAAGGGGAAATTATTATGTCAGAATATATACCATATTTAAGATCTATAAATGTTACAGAAATATTTAAAAGATTTAAAGCTAAATATAAAGATTTATATCCAGAAGGAGCATGGGAATTTATAGAGAAAGAATTCCCTAAACAAATAGATACTAAAAGTGCTCCTGATATATTAATGCAAATATATACTGAATTAAATCTAAATAATAAAGGAACTATTTTTTATAGAAGACATTTAAAACTTTTAAGAGAATTATTCCCTATAACTGGTAATCTCCTTGAGATAGGTTCAGGATATATTCCCTCATTTGCTAATCTTATAGCTAATGAACAATTAAAACTAAATAGTGGAACTATAACTATCTATGAACCTAATCTTGTTAGTTTAAAACCAAAGTATCCTAATATGACATTACATAAAGAAGAATTTACTACATCTACAGATGTATCTCAATATGATTTAATAACTGCCTTATTACCCTGCGAAGCAACAGAAACAATAATAGAATCTGCTTGTAAAAATAGAAAAGATTTTTATATTGCAATGTGTGGTTGTGTACATTCTGATTTAGGTTATTTCTATGGTTATATGAGTACATCCCCAATACTATATCAAAATCAAGTAATAGATAAAGCTGAAAGATTATTAAAAGAATATGATAATGGAACATTAGAAGTAACTAAATTAAATAATCATCCAATTAATTATCCAATTCTTTACAATAGAAGATAAATATCTTCTATTTTTATTTATCTAAAAATGCTATTATTATAATAGAAAAGAGGAATAAAAATGGAAGAAGAAAAACCAGTAATATATGAACCGCCAAAGAAATCTAAATTACCTTTAATTCTATTAGGTTTAGTATTACTAATAGGAGTAGGAGCAGGTTGTTATTATCTAGGAACAAAAACAGATAAGAAAGAAGAAACTAAATCAGAAGAAAAGACTGACAAGAAAGAAGATAAAAAAGAAGAACAACCTGAAGAAAAGAAAGAAGAACAAAAAGAAGAACCAAAAGGAACAGATACTAATACAAGTGGTAAAGAAATATTAGAAACAAAAACAAAAAATATTACTTTAAATGGTAAAGAATATGAACTAAAAATAGAAACACTAAAATATGACGAAAAACTTGAAGGAACAAATGATACAATAGTTTCTTACAATCAAAATGTATACTTTAATGGATATGCGATTATAAGAGATGCATTTATTCCTATGTCATCTCCAACAGTTGGTGATACACCAAAAGATTATTATAAAACAGCTGTAGAATATGAATTAAATAATACTAAAATATTAAAAGATTCATCAAGTAGTGATGAATATCTAGTATTCTCTGATGATCCAGGTAAAGCTCATATGGTAACAGTATATTATTATATTTTAGATACAAAAGGAACTACCCTAAAAAAATTAATGAAGAAAAACTATGGCTCAGGTTTACTAATATATTCAAATAATCCTACAAAAGAAGAAATGAACTATTATGAAACTAGTAAATATAATAAAGATTATAAATATGTTTATATATTTAGTGAAAATACAATAGTAAAAGAAGATTCTTTACTTTATATTTCTCCTGAAAACTGGGATAAAGAAGTATTCCCTTGTGATATTGAAAAATTTAATATTAATATCAACAGTTTAAAAATAAATAATGGTAAAGTTGAAACAAATAAAGAAGTAACAATTCATAATGACGATAATCATATTTATGAAGTAGCAGGAGGATGTGCTTAAAAAGCGATTAATAAATCGCTTTTTCTTTTCCTCAAAAAATGCTATTATTAAAATAGAAAAGGGGAACTGAAATGAGCAAATTATTCTCTTTTTTTAAAAAGAAAAAAACCAAAGCAAAATCTCCCTATATAGGTAAAAATGATAATCATAAAGAAAAGAAAAAACAAAAATATGAATCTCATTTAAAAAGAGTAAAAAAACTAAAAATTAAACATACTATTAAAATAATATTAATAGTATTACTAATACTAGTAGTAACCTGTTTAATTGCTACATATAGATATAATAAAAGATTCAAAAAACTATCTTTTGAAAATTTAACATATAATATAGATAAAAAATATAAACTAACTCATGATGAAGAAACATCTCGTACTTATAAATATAATAATTGTGAAATTAAAATATTTTTTGAAGAAAAAGAAGATAATTCAATAGATAATTATTTTCATGAAATAGTAGATGCATTTGAAACTGAAGAGTTAAAAATAAAACAAGATGAAATAATTCTTAATGGTAATAAATGGAAATATTTAGAAATAAAAGAAGAATTTGAAAATGCTATGACAAATAAATCTAGTTATCAAACTAAATATATGTATCATTCTATAATTATATATGGCAAAATGTATAATATATCCTTCTATAATCCAGAATTTGATTATAAATGTACAGAAAAATATGACATATTTACTAAAACATTAGATTTTAAATAAAACGCTTTTTAAAGCGTTTTTTTTCTATTTATGATATAGTTTTATAGGAAGTGATATTATGAATGGTATATTATTAGTAAATAAACCAAAAGATTATACTTCAAGAGATGTAGTTAATAAATTAACTAAAATATTTAATACTAAAAAAATAGGTCATACAGGGACTTTAGACCCTATAGCTGAAGGAGTATTAGTAATAACTATCGGTAAATGTACTAAATTATGTGACTTATTAACATCTTCATATAAAGAATATATAGCAACTATTAAATTAGGTATTAAAACAGATACATTAGATATAACAGGTAATATCTTAGAAGAAAAAGACTTTAAAATAACAGAAGATCAAGTAAAAGAAGTATTAAATTCTTTTAAAGGCAAATCTATCCAAGAAGTACCTATCTATTCTGCTATTAAAGTAAATGGTAAAAAACTATATGAATATGCTAGAGAAGGAAAAAGTATTGAATTACCAACAAGAGAAATAGATATAAAATTAATAGAATTATTAGAATATAAAAATGATGAAATAACATTTAAAACAACAGTATCTAAAGGAACATATATAAGGTCATTAATAAAAGATATATGTACTAAGTTAAATACTATAGGAACAATGTCTAATTTAGTAAGAACTAAACAAGGCAAATTTAATATAGAAGATTCATATACATTAGAACAAATAGAAAATAATAATTATAAAATTATCTCTAAAGAAACTGCCTTACAAGACTTAGAAACAATAAATATAAATGAAGAATTATTAAAACCTGTTAATAATGGAGCAATTATCAACAAGATATTTAAAAGTGATATAGCATGTTTAAAATATAATAACGAAATAATAGCTATATATAAAACATATGATAAAGATAATACTAAAGCTAAACCATATATTATGTTTTAACAATTAATACTTGCATTTTATCCTAATATTAGGTATACTACTAAAGAAAGTTTAATCTTGGATTAGAACTCTCCGAATCTATTCTAGGTTTAAACGGTTTATATATAAAGGAGGAATTACAATGGCAATTACAAAAGAAAAGAAAGCTGAATTAATTAAAAAATTTGGTAAGAATGAAAAAGATTCTGGTGCAACAGAAGTTCAAATAGCAATTCTTACAGAAGAAATTAATAATTTAACTGAACATTTAAAAACACACATCCATGATTTCCATTCAAAAAGAGGACTTCAAATGATGGTTGGTAAAAGAAGAAGTTTACTAGATTATTTAAAGAAGAATGATGTAGTAAGTTATAGAAAAACTATCGAAGCTCTTGGATTAAGAAAATAGATAGAAAAAAGTAGGCACTTATTTTTAAGTGTCTTTTTTTAGGAGAAAGGTAGAAAGAAAATATGAAAAAAGTATATGAATTAGATTTTCTTGGCAAACCAATTAAAATTGAAACTGGTGAATTAGCTAAACAAGCAAATGGTTCTGTTTTAGTTAGATACGGAGACACAGTTATTTTAACAGCAACAGTTATGGGTCATACACCAATTACTCAAGATTTCTTCCCATTAACAGTTTTATACCAAGAAAAATTATATTCAGTAGGCAAAATCCCTGGAGGATTTATTAAAAGAGAAGGACGTCCTACAGATCAAGCTACATTATCAGCAAGACTTATAGATCGTCCATTACGTCCAATGTTTGACGAAAACTTTAGAAATGAAGTACAAGTAATTAATACAGTATTATCTGTAGATCAAGATTGTTCACCTGAAATGGCAGCAATGCTTGGTTCATCACTAGCATTATGTATTAGTGATATTCCATTTGATGGCCCAATAGCAGGTGTAGTAGTAGGTAAAATAGGTAAAGAATATATTATTAATCCTACACCTGAACAAGCTGAAGAATCTTCTATTGAATTAAAAGTAGCAGGTACTAAAGATGCTATTTGTATGGTAGAAGCTGGATCTAAAGAAGTATCTGAAAAAGATATGCTTGGAGCAATTATGTTTGGACATGAACATATTAAAACATTATGTGAATTCCAAGAAAAGATTCGTGATGAAATAGGTAAACCTAAAGTAGAAGTAGAATTAGCTCATATTGATGAACAATTAGAAGCAGATGTTAAGAAATTTGCTACTGATAGAATGTATGATGCATTATCTTCTAATAAAGGTAAATTAGAAAAATATGCTGATGTAGATGCAGTTAAAGAAGCAACATTAGAAAACTTTGCTGAAATATATGGTGAAGAAGAAAATTGCGATGAATTATTAGGTCAAGTTAAAAAAGTTGTTGATCAAATCGAAGGTAACGTTGTTAGAAGAATGGTTACTAAAGATAAAAAGAGAACTGATGGTAGAAAAATGGATGAAATACGTCCATTATGGTGTGATATTGACTTATTACCTAGAACACATGGTTCAGCAGTATTTACTCGAGGAGAGACTCAAGCTTTAGCAACTACAACATTAGGATCTTTAGAAGAAAACCAAATTTTAGATGGTCTAGGATTAGAAGATTCAAAAAGATTTATGTTACATTATAATTTCCCTAACTTCTCAGTTGGTGAAGTAGGTAGATATGGTTCTCCAGGAAGAAGAGAAATCGGTCATGGAGCATTAGGTGAAAGAGCATTATTACAAGTAATGCCAGATGAAAAAGAATTCCCATATACTGTTAGAGTAGTATCTGAAATATTAGAATCAAATGGTTCTTCATCACAAGCTACTATTTGTGCTGGATGTCTATCTCTAATGGCAGCAGGTGTTCCAATTAAAGCACCTGTAGCCGGCATAGCAATGGGCTTAATTACCAGCGAAGATGGTAAGAAATATACTATTTTAACTGATATTCAAGGATTAGAAGATCATATGGGAGATATGGACTTCAAAGTAGCAGGTACTAGAAAAGGTATTACTGCATTACAAATGGATATTAAGATTAAAGGTATATCTGAAAAGATTTTAAAAGAAGCCTTAGCTCAAGCTAAAGATGCTCGTATGCAAATTCTTGATACTATGGAAAACTGCATAGCTGAACCACGTAAAGAATTATCTCCATATGCACCTAAATTTGAAGTATTACACATTAATCCAGATAAGATTAAAGATGTAATTGGTAAAGGTGGAGAAATGATTACTAAGATCATTCTAGAATGTTCTAATGTAACAACAGTTAATGATATTAATGCTGTTAAAGTAGATCTTCAAGATGATGGAACAGTATTTATTTATCATACAGACCAAGCTATTATTGATGCTACTAAAGAAAGAATTGAAAGTGTAGCAAGAGAAGTAGAAGAAGGAAGAGTATATACTGGTAAAGTAATTAAAGTAGAAGACTTTGGATGCTTTGTAGAATTATGGCCTGGTTGTGAAGGAATGTGCCACGTTTCTCAATTAGCATGGGAAAGAGTAGACAAACCATCAGATATGTTTAAAGTTGGTGACGAAATTATCGTTAGAGCAGAAGGATATGATAATAGAGGAAGATTAAATCTATCTCGTAAGAGTGCCCTACCAAAACCTGTTCAAAAAGAGAAAAAAGAAGACGATAAGAAAGAAACTAAAAAAGAAACAAAACCAAAAAAGAGAACAACAAAAAAAGATTCTGAATAAGAATCTTTTTTTTAATAATCATCATAATTTTGATTAAAATTGAAATAAGGATCATCCGACAAAGTAGTAAAATACTTATGTATAGGAGTATTCTCAAATGCATTAGCAAAATTATTCATAATATTTTCTAATTCTTGATCACTAACTTGATCAGCAGTATTAATGTTTATACTAGGTATATCAACATCCCAATACTCAACAAGAATCATCTTAGTTTTAATAAAATCATTTTTAGATTCAATATTATATTCAATATCATAAGTATTCTTTTCATTAGTTAAAGTAGCACTATATTTCAATGAACCTCTATACTTATTATTATCTTTAATATATTCATAATCCATATCTATCTTAGTTTTAGTATATTCTCTAAGAACACCACTAGCTATTTCAACACCATTTAATTTAACACTAAAATTAACATAATTACCATCAGCAATACCTATAGCATTATAAGTATCTTTACCATCTTTTCCATCGGTAATTAAATTAAAATAGAAATTATTTTTATTAAAATAATATTTAATTTCTTTACCATCATAATTAATATCATATCCATGAATATCTCCATTATGAGTAGTATATATTACTATATCAAATCCCTTATAATTAACTAATTTCTTATCATCAATCTTTTTATCATTTAATCTATTTATAAGTTCTACCTTAGTAATTTGTTTAAAAGAACTAATAATATCCATAGCTTTCTCATCTTTAACAAGATTATCTATAATATAATTAATAGTTTCTTTATATAAATCTTCATTAAGAGAATATTTATTAGCATATACTTTTAATTCTTTATCATTGACTTTAATAGTAGCATCTTCCAATACTAATCTATCTTCTTTAATAGTATCTTTAACTAATTTAGTTATTAAATCTACTACATAAGTACAATCTTCTTTATTTAAGTATTTAACTTGATTTAACATCTTATGATAATCTTGATAAATCTTATCAATATTATTAACATTTTTAACTTCATATAATTTACCTAACGCTAATAAATCTTTATAAGTACTAAATTTAGCATATACATTATCATTAGCTACATATACATCTGCACCAACTTTATTACCACCAGTACCTGTATAAGCTCCATATTCAAATATTTGATTTTTAGGATCTATACCAAAAGATAAACTATATTCAGTATTAGCATAATCTTTTAAATCTTCCTTATTACTATCAAATATAAAACTAATATCAACTAATTCTTTATCATGAACAACATCTGTTATTATTTCATTAGCTTTCTCATTAAAATAATCTATAGCTTTATTATATGTTTTTATTGGAGGATGAAGATAATTCTTATTAATATATGGATAAGCATAAAAATAACCAAAATATCCTAATCCTAATAATATGATTAATATAAAGATTCTTTTTAACCATTTATGTTCTTTACGAAGTTTTCTTCCAGTAGCTACATAATCAACCTGTGTATTACTAGTAATACCATTCATATTTAATCCATCATATGGATTAGATTGTTCCATAGGTTGAGCAGGAAAAGTTTGTTCCTGACTAGGCTGCATAGAATTAAACTGATTCATATCACCATTCATAATAATTCTCCTTATTCTATTTTATTATATCATAATATCATTTGATTATATATTAAATAATGATATAATATTCATAATAGAAAGAGGTTTTTTTAATATGGAAGAAAGTACTAAAAATATAAAAAGAAAACGTAATAGAAAAACTAATAATAAACAGGTAAAACCTGCTTCAGTTAAAGAGAAAGCACCTAAAAAAGAAGAAAAAGAATTAGTAATAAATGCTCCATCTCTAAAAGAGACAATGGAAAAAATAGAAAAAGAAAAAGCTAAAATAGATAAAAAAGAAGGTATATCTAGAGAAGACTATGAACTAGATTATAAAGAAGATGAAATAGTATCTTCAGGAATAGAACCTACTAATAAAAAATATACTAAATTAAGAATTAAGAATAAAGTATTATTCCCAATTATTATAGGTTTATTTCTTGTTGCTATACTTTTATTATTATCTTATTTCTATTCACCAAAAAATATTTTTAAGAGAAATATTAATAAAATTAATGATAAAGTAGCAGCATATCTAGATGAATATGATGAATTCTCAGACAAATATGATTTAGTTAATAAACCATTCTTAATAAGTGGAGAATATAAAACTACTAATACTTTAAATCCAGAATACAATGATTATAATCATCAATTTGAGTTATTAGGATCTCTACAAGATGAATATTTTGCTATTAAATCAACTGTATCTAATGATACAGATTCAGTAACAGGACAATTTATCTTTGATGATGAAAAATATTATTTAAATAGTTCTGTATTTGAAAAAACAATAGATATGACTAAATACTATGAATTACAAACTATGGTATTTGATATGATGGGTTTAAACTTAGGAGACTTTGAAGATAATCTAAAAAATTTAAATTCAGATAATTATAAATACATAGTAAAAACAATAACAAAAGAAATTAATGATTCTTTAGATAGTGATGCTTTCTCTACAGATAGAGTTAAAATAGAAATAAATGATAAAACTATTAGAACTAAAAAAATAAGTTATAAAGTAGATAAAGATCTATATAAGAAAACTATTAAACAAATAGCTAGTAATTTAAAAGATAATAGTGATTTTGTTAAAAAATTAGCTAAAATGACTAATATGGATACTTCTGAAGTAAAAGATGCTTTAAAAGATATGAAAAATGTAGATGATATAGATTTTAAAGATGAAATGGTATATAGCATCTATGTTAAAGGATTTAATTCTAAAGTAGTAGGTATAACTATAGAGCAAGATGATGATGAAATATTAACATTATTCTATGATGATGAAGACTATGAATTAAACATTGATAATAATGATAAAGAATATAGACAAGTATTACATATAGAATATAATCATGAAGAAGAAACATATAAAATAAAAATAAAAGATGATTATCAAGTATATGAAATAGAACTAAAAGATGGTAAAGAAAAAGTAATAGATGTTAATTATAAAGAAGATGATATTACTGGTAAATTATATTTAACTATTAATGAAGAAAAAGATTCTTTATCAGGTGATTTCAAATATGAAATAAAAGACTATGACGATAAAATGAGTATTAATGGAAAATATAAAATAAAAGTATTAAAAGAATTGGAAAAAGTATCAGTAAAAGATGCAGTGAGTTTATATAAAACAGACTTTAAACCAATAAAAAGAAAAATAAAAGATATAAAAGATGAAACACTACGTGATTATATTAAAGAAATAATAGATGAATTAGAACAAGAAGCATACGACTTAAATATAGTAGGAATGAAAACATTAACATTTAGTCAAGCTAAATCATTTGTTAAAACTGGTACTGGTTTACTATATGTTGGAGATACATATTATTTAGATTCAGAGGAAGAAGAACAAACTTTATTAGATAAAATAATAGAATTACAAGATGAATATGGTTTCTATAGTAATTATTTAAGTGATTATTCAATTTATTCTAATGCTAAATGTATTGATAGTACTGACTCAAGTGGTAGAACTATAACTAAATGTGGCGGAACTGGTTCAAGTTATTATGGTTATATAGAAGACTATATTAATTCTGATAAAACAGATAAAAATACTAGACCAATTGTATATGCCTTTAAAGAAGGTAATTTAGTAGGTGTTATTAAACTAGGAACACCTGACGCTGAAATAGATAATATCCTAAAAGAAGTAGGAATTATTGAAGAAAAACAAATAGACAATCAAAATTAAAGATGTTATAATTTTAATAGAATAAAAAGTGAAGGATATGATATAAATGAATGAACAAGTAATAGGCGGAAAATTTTTACCAATCGGAACAGTAGTTATGTTAAAAAATGGAACTAAAAGAGTAATGATTAATGGTTTCTGTACTATGGATGCTAATCATCCAGAAAAAGTATATGACTACTCTGGAGTATTATTCCCTGAAGGCTCTTTAAGTTCAGACCAAACTTTATTATTTGATCATAATCAAATTACTAGAGTAGATCATTTAGGATTAGAAGACGATGAAGAAATCGAATTCAAAACTAAATTAAAAGAAATTCTAGCTAATGATATAGCTAATAGATAAGTATTAACAAATATTATTTGACAAAAAATAATATTTGTTTTATATTAACAACCAACACGTTGATTGGACCATAATATATTATGTAGTTAATTAAAGTGAACTTAGGATAGTGGAAACTAAGCATTAACAATAATATATTCCTACCCAAGAGTGAAATATGAAAATATTTCCGGATTTATATCCGTTATCAAAAAGAGTATATAAGGATGGTACCGTGCATTAGCACTCCTTTAGTACCATCCTTTTTATTTTAAAGGAGGATTATTATGAAATTAAAAAATAGTTATTTTTATACTCTAAGAGAAAATGCTAAAGATGAAGATAGTATTTCAGGAAACTTACTAGTTAGATCTGGAATGATTAAAAAAGTAGCCGCAGGAATCTATATGTATCTACCTTTAGGATTAAAAACCTATAATAAAGTACAACAAATAATTAAAGAAGAAATGGATAGAGCAGGAGCACAAGAATTGCTCATGCCTTCTTTGATTCCTGCAGAAGTGTATGAAACTTGTGGAAGAGTAGAAGCATTCGGATCAGATATGTTTAATCTTAAAGACAGAAAAGGTACTCATATGGTATTAGGACCTACTCATGAAGAATTATTTACTATAGCTGCTAAGGCCATGGTAAGAAGTTATAAAGATTTACCTTTTACAATTTATCAACAAGCAGAAAAGTTTAGAGATGAACCACGTCCTCGCTTTGGCCTTATCCGTGTTAGAGAATTTATCATGAAAGATGCTTATTCTTTCGATAGGGATGATAAATCCCTATCTGAGTCATATAACAAAATGTTCAATGCTTATAAAAGAATCTTTGATCGTTTAGATATAGACTACAAAATAGTTAAAGCATCAGTAGGCGCCATGGGTGGCGACCTATCTGAAGAATTTCAAGCAATAACAGATAGAGGAGAAGATATATTAGTACTTTGTGATAAATGTGATTATGCTTCAAATCTAGAAGTAAGTAAATATAAATACATGGAAGATAATTCTAAAGAAGAAAAAATAGAATTAGTAGAAACACCACACTGTAAAACAATAGAAGAAGTATGTAATTATCTTAAATTAGATATTAAACATACAGTTAAAGCTTTATTAATGACAGTAGATGGTGAATTAACAATCTTCTTCGTAAGAGGAGATAGAGAATTAAACGAATCTAAAGCATTAATGCTTGTTGGTGGTAAAGAACTAGGTTTTGCTAATGATGAACAAATTGCTGCATCTAATGCAGCACCAGGTTTCACAGGACCTGTAAATCTAAAAGGATGCAAAGTAGTAATAGATGAAGAAATACTTCATATGAAAAACTTCTGTTGTGGAGCTAATAAAGAAGGATATCACTATATTAATGCTAATGTTAAAGATATAAATTATGATTTAGTAGGTGATATAGGAACTGTTGTAGAAGGAGATATCTGTCCTAATTGTGGAGGAACATTCTACTTTAAAAAAGGTATTGAAATAGGTAATACATTTAAATTAGGGAAACACTATGCAGAAGATCTAGGTCTTACTTATTTAGATGAAGAAGGAAACTCACAAGTTCCTACTATGGGCTGCTATGGAATAGGACCAGGAAGAGTATTAGCAGCTATTATCGAGCAACAAAATGATGAACATGGTATGATTCTACCTATGAATATAGCACCATATCAAGTATCATTAGTGCAGATAGATATGAATAATGAAGAACATACTAAAATAGCTGAAAAAATTTATCAAGAACTATTAGATAAAGGTATAGATGTTTTATATGATAATAGAGATGAAAGACCTGGAGTTAAATTCAAAGATATGGATTTAATAGGTATTCCATTAAGAATAACAATTGGTAAAGCATTAGAAAATAATGAAGTAGAATTTAAAAAGAGAACAGATTCTAACTCTTCAAATATAAAAGTAGAAGATATTGTAAACCATGTTGTAGATACAGTTAAAGATTGCTTAAAATAGCAATCTTTTTTGTTATAATTAAAATAGGTGATAATAAATGGAATTTATTATTAAAAAATTCTGTAATTATTTATTAAATGGTAAAAAAGAAGAAGAACTTAAAGAGATAAATACTTATTTAGAAAAATATAATCTATCATATAAATCAATAAAAAAACTATCTCAAAAAGAACTTAAAAAAATGAAAAAAGAAATAGAATCATTAGGTTTCCCTTTATCTAGAGATGGATTTAATTCTTGTTTACAATACTATATTAATATTAAAGATTCTTTATCAGATGAAGAAAAAACTAATTATTTGCATATTCTTATGCCAATATCAGAATTATTTGATATCAACCTAAAAGAAGAATTAAAACAACATATTAGTTATAAACAAATAATTAGTAGAGATAAATTATTGAATAAATTCTGTCGATATCAAATTAATTCTGAAAGCACAGTGGAAGAATATAATGACTTACATAATTTATGTATTACTAATAATTATGACTTTAATGAATTACAAACAGAAGCATTAAGCATTACAGAACCTCTAAAGGAAGAAGTAGAACAATTAGGTTTTAATACTGATTTTAATTCATATTGTTTAATGTTAGATAAATATGTCGAAGATCATTCTTCTTTATCAGAAGATAAAAAAGAAGAATATCTTCGTACATTACATAAATTATCTAGTATTTATGAAGTAGACCTAAGAGGGGAATTAACAAACTATCTAAATAATAAAAATAAACCAGATAGTGATTATACATTACCTAATATAATAAAGAATCTTACTAACCCTCTTAACAGTAAAGAATTATTAAATACTTTATTAAAAAATAGACTAGAAGATGGTTATTTCTCAATTCAAGAAATAAAACTATCTAACTATAAAGAACCCGAAGGAAGTACTTCCTTCGACTATACTAAGATACAATCCGAACTAACTAAATATATTTTTGATATTTATATTAATAAAATAAATAACTATATGACACAAGACTTAAATAAAGAATATTTAAGTATCTTATCTGAAGAAGATATACCAAGATTAAGTGAATTATCAGAAAAAGATATATTTACAATTATTCAAGCTAATAAAAAAGGTATTAGTATAGATAAAATATTAAAAAAATTAAATATATCTGAATCATTATATAAGTTTATAAATATAGCATTAGAAACAACTGATTTTACAATACCACATATCGGTGTTGCTAATAACTCTCTATTTAATACTAATGATACATTCTATACTATTAGAATATATATAAATACACCAAATACAATAAGTAACCCGAAATTCCTGTCAGAATATATTAAAGCATGTATAGATAAAAATATATCTTATGATATTACAGGTATTAATGAAGAAAAAACTATTATATATGCTACAGAAAATGATATAGAACAAAAATTAGAAATACTAGATAAAATAGCTAGAGAAAATCCTGAATTAATAAATACATTTGGAACACCAAATTATGGTGGAGGAACACTAAATAAAAGTTATTATAGTATATCTCATGCAGGTTTATTAAATGAAAATAATTCTTGTATGTATTCATATAATGATTATTTTAATTCTATTTGTGAAGTAGCTTATTATAGAACTATAGCTAAAATAATTATTAATAAAGTAACAAAAGAAGAAGAAAAACAAATAATAGAATCATTTATTAATTATGAAAATATAGAATTTATAGATGATTATTCTAATCCATTACAAGCAACATATAATAATATAGATTTCTCTTCAATTAAAGATTTAATTAATACATATATACCATTAATTATTAATACATTAAAAAAATATGTAGAAGAAAAAGATAATTTAGCAATAGAATTTAAAAAAGCTTGTTTGTATCTATCTAATATATGTGAAGGTAGAGAAAAGAAAGAAGATTCTAATATAGCAATAAGTAGATATTTAGAAAATATTGCTTATAAAAAAGCTAATAAAAAAATGTGATATAATAGAATAGGTGATTAATATGGCATCAGCAATGATACATTTATGTATAGCAAATGAAGTAAATAAATATTTAAAATGGGATAATAATATGATTCTACTAGGTTCTATTGCTCCAGATATATCTAAACAAGTAGGTGAAACTAAAGAAATATCTCATTTCTTAGATCATACTAATGAAGATGATATACCTAATATAGAAAGATTTTTAGCTAAATATAGAGGAGAATTAGATAAACCATTTGAAGTAGGTTATTTTATTCATTTATTAACAGATAAATATTGGTTTAGAGATTATATTTATAACTATATAGAAAGATATTCTAAATCAAATAAGAAAAAGAATCTTACATATACAGCATTAAGAGATATCATTTATAATGACTATACTAATCTTAATATTCAATTAATAGATAAATATGAATTACCATTAGTTTTATTTAGTAATGAAATAGAATATCCTGAATCAAAAATAACAGAAATACCTATAGATAAATTACCTATAATAGTAGAAAAAATGGGCCTTATAATAGTAGAATCTAAAGAAGAAAAAACATTTGTATTTGATATACATGATATAGAAGTATTTATTACTAATACTGTAAAATATATTATTAAAGATTTACAAATGCTTGGCATCAAACCAGCCGGTTAATATTAACCGGTTTTCTTGTCTCTAACTCTTTACAATCACGTGTAAATATTATAATATTATTATTAGAGAATGGAGATGATAAAAATGAAACGTAAATATAAATTACTATTATTTTTTATTGGTTCATTATTATTAATCTCTGCTATCTTTGGTATAGGTTATGGTGTATGGGTAAATACTAGAGATGATTATAATGTAGAAGCTAAAAATTTAGATTGTTTTAAAATATATATTGATTCAACTGATGTTGTAATGCATAACATTACATCAGTTACTGCTGAAGAAGGCAAACAAAATTCACCTTACTCTCTAACAGTAACTAATATTTGTTCTATAGATAAAGATTTACAGGTAAGACTTGCAATACTTGACGAAACAACTGTAGATATAAAAAGTTTAACTATCGATGCTACAGGTAACATTAATATTGATGAAAAATTCTATATAGATTTAGATGATGCTAAATCTAATATGGATAATATTAAATATAATAAATTATTATCTAAAATAACTATTAAACCTAATGAAACAATTCGTACTAATTTTAAAATATGGTTTGATGAAAGAAAGAATCCATCTATTAATAAAGATGATATTTTAGCAGCTAGATTTGAACTAATTGATGGAGATGCTAGATTAAGTATTTCTCTAAAAGATAAAATAATATCTAGTTATCAACAAAAAGATAATTTAGTATTATCTGAACTAGCAACAGAAAATGAAGGTTTAATATCAATTACTAATACTAATGGAACAAACTATTACTATAGAGGAGCAATTAATAATAATTATATTTCATTTGCTGGTGAACTGTGGAGAATAGTAGGTATTAATGAAGATGGTACTATTAAAATAATTCTTCAAGGTAATGCAGGAGAATCTAAATTTGGTGATAATGTTAATTATAAAGATTATGTAGGTTTAACATATGATCATAATGGTAAAATAGTAGAAAATGCTATTTTAAAATATTTAAATAATTGGTATCAAGAAAAAATAGTAGCAACTAATATGGATGAATATGTTGCAGTAAAACAATTCTGTAATGATACAAGCTTTACTTTAAATAATAAACAAGTTATTTATGGTGGTTATAATAGAATAGTAACTGCTTCATCTCCATCAATTATGTGTCCAGAAAGATCATCAGATTTTGGTGGATCATATAATCAAAAAATAGGATTGATAACAGCAGATGAAGTAGTATTAGCTGGAGGAATCTTTGGTGCTAATAATGAAACATTCTATTTAAATAATGGAACTAATTATTATACATTAACACCATCAGATTATAATTCTAATAATCCACAAATGATAACAGTTAATAGTATGGGGGCATTATCATTAAATAATGTTAAAGATGTTCTAGGAATAAGACCAGTTATTAATTTAGTAAATACAATTAATGTTATTGGCGCAGGAACAGAATCAAATCCATATATAGTAGATTATCAATAATAAGAGGTAAAACCTCTTTTTTCTTTTCATTAATTTTGATATAATGATAAAAGAGAATGAAGGGATTTTTATGGAAGGACAAAATAATACTACAAACATTCAACCAGTTACAAATACTCCTAATGAACCTATAGAATTAAAATCTAATGAAGAAAAAATACCTACAGCTCCTGCTGAAGGAGATGCTGTTGGTAATCAAGAGGTTACTATTAGTGCTAAAACAACTGAAGGAAGTATAGCTCCTACTCAAGCTTCTACAGAGGCTCCAAAAGAAGCTACTACTGAAAATGCAACTGAACAACCAGAAGAGAAAAAAGAACATAAAGAAATTAAAACTAAGAACCCTGATGCATTTAATTATCAAGAACAAGTTTTATATACACAAGAAGAAGAAAAAGAAAGTAATCCAGTTATAGTAGCAATAATATTAGCTATATTAGGTTTATTTATTGTATTCTTACCAAAAATAAATGAAAGAATTCAAGGTTTATTACATCCACAAGTAGGACGTATAACTGTACCACCAGCACCAACGCCTGTACAAGCAGAATCAGAAAAAACTAATTTAAATGGTGATGGTTATATTAAAGTAGAAATAGATGGATTAGAGTTTACTAACTTTGTTAAAGCACATAATAATGTTGATAAACAATTACCTGATGACAAAGTAGAATATGACTTAACATTTACACTAATTAATACAAGTGAAGATCCTTATCTATTTGATAAGAAATTATATATAGTATTCTATAATGAAAATAGAGAATTAATGAAATCATTAGTACATTCTTATGAACCATTAACAGGATTAGGAACAACCGAAATGAGTGTTAAAACAAATAAAATGGTATATGATAGTGCCGATTCCATAAAAATAGAATATATATCAGAACAAGATTATCCTAAAGCTAAAATAGAAAAAGAAGAAAATGACTTTAAGATATTAACATGTCACTATATAAATGATGAAGTAATATATTATTTTAAAGATGATTTACTAAATAAAATAGATGAAAAATATAAAGCAAGTAAATCTACTACAATTAATTATGAAAAATTAAAAAGTACTAAATATAGTGAACATTTAAATTTGAAATCTACTAAAGGAGTAGAATCTACATTCGTAGAAACAGATTCTGATTTTACAATAATAAATAATATAACTTTAGGAGATACTGATTATCAAGAATTTAATAAATTACAACATTATTATTATTTTAAAAATAATGCTAACCCTGATATAGTAGCATATGAAGTTCAAGCATTAGGATATACTTGCGGTTAGGAGAATTACAATGACTTACAATTTTAAAACCTCAGATTTTGAAGGCCCTCTAGATTTATTATTACATCTAATTAAAGAAGCTAAAATGGATATCTACGAAATAGATATCCATTGTATAATTGACCAATATTTAGATTTTATTCATAATGAAGAAATGAATAATATAGATGTATCTAGTGAATACTTAGTAATGGCAGCAGAATTAATTCATTTAAAAAGTAAGTTATTAGTAAAAAGAAATGATGAACAAGAAGAAGTTCTAGAACAAGAAGAATTCTCTTTTAACAGTGAAGAAGATTTAAAAAATAAATTATTAGAATATGAAAAATATAAACAATTAACAAAAGATTTATCTGAATTAGAAGAAAAAAGAAGTGAAGTATTTACTAAACTACCTGAATCTATTAAAGAATATTCTGATATACCTTTACCTAAAGGTGAATTAGATATAAATGATTTATTTAAAGCTTATTTAAACTTTATAGAAAGAGAAAAACTAACTCAACCATTAAATACAAAAATAACTAAAAAAGAAATAAATGTAGAAGATAAAATAAAAGATATAAGAAGTATTTTATCTAAAAGAAAAAAAGTTAATTTTATTGAATTATTTAATGATCATTCAAGAAAAAATGTTATAGTAACATTCTTATCTATATTAGAAATGAGTAAAAATAATGAAATAGTATTAACTCAAGAAGATAATTTTAGTCCTATCATGATAGAGAAGAGAGTGTAACATGAATTTACAAGGAGTTTTGGAAGGGATTCTTTTCGTTGTAGGAGACGAAGGAATAACATTAAATCAAATATGTGACATTTTAGAAATAGATATGGAAGAAGCTAAAAACTTACTTATGGAATTAAAAAAGAGTTATGATACAGATAATCATGGAATAAGAATAAGTTATTTAGGAGATTCCTTTAAATTAACTACAAAAAAAGAACACAAAGATTATTATAAAAAATTAGTAGAAAATCCTGAAAGTAATACTTTATCTCAAGCAGCATTAGAAGTATTAGCAATAATTGCTTATAACCAACCTATTACAAGAGTAGAAATAGATGAAATGCGTGGAGTAAGTAATAGACATATGATGCGTAAATTAGTAGCTAAAGGATTAATAAAAGAAGCCGGTAAAAGTAGAATGCCTGGTAGACCTAATCTATATGTTACTACAAGTGAATTCTTAGATTATTTTGGTTTACCATCATTAAGTAATCTACCAACAGTAGATAAAGAGCAGGCTGAACCTGCAGAAGACCAAGAACTTTTTACATCAATTTATAAAGAAAAAGAATAAAGGAATGATTATATGAAAAATAAATTATTTGTACCAATAATAATTATTTTATTAATAATCACAGGGTTTACCCTAATACTGTATATTAATAAATCTAATAGTATTAAAGATTTAAATAATCAAATAGAAGAATTAAATACAGAAAATGAAAAATTAAAAGAACAAAAACAAGAAAAAGATGAATATATTAAAGCAATAGAAGATAAATATGGAAGTATCTTACTAGTAAATATAGATGATATAGGAGTAAAGAAATTAAAAGATACAATAGGTCATGAAACTTTTATATTAGTAATAAGTCAAACATCATGTTCTCATTGTGAAAGATATTTACCTAAATTAGATATAGTACTTAGAGAGAAAAAATTAAAAGCTTATAATATAGACCTTGCCAACCTGAGTATGGATGAATATAATATGTTACAAACTTTAGTAGATTTTGAAAGTACACCAACTACTGTTATATTTAAAAAATCAACTGATATTAAATATTATTTACGTGGTGATAAAGACAGATCTGATATAGAAAAATTTATAGAGGAGCATTATTATGGAGAAGAATAAAAAAATAGAATCAAAAGATAAAAATTGTACAATAGCATTAATATTATCTAGTATAGCACTAGGTTTATCTATAGCAATACTTGGTGTTGCTATTGTAATGTACAATCAGGTAACGAAAGTAGTTAAAACTAATTCATCTAATATTAGAAGTTTATCTTCTAAATTTACAAAACTTGATGCTCAAATAAATGGAGTACCTGAATATGATGTAAGTATGTTTGAAGAAATTAAAGCAGAAGATATAGAAAGTTTATCTAAAGGATCTAAAATAGTAGTATTTATAGGTAGAAGTACTTGTGGATATTGTGCAATATTTGCACCAGTACTATCTGATATTCAAGATGAATATAATGTAGATATTAAATATATAGATATAGCTAAAATAATTAATTATGAATCAGAAACTGGAGAGCTATTAGATGAAGAATCTGATAAAATATTAAAAGAAATGTCAGCTAATGACAAAGGTAAAACCTTAATGAATGATTATGGTGCTACACCAATGTTATTAATAATAGAGAATAATAAAATAATAAATGGTCAAGTAGGATATTCAGATTTTGATTATGTAGCACAATTACTTGATACAGAAGGATTTAAAAAGAGGTAATATATGAGTAACTTTAAATTAAATACAATAGATACAATAGATGAAGAATTTGCTAAATCATTAGTTGGCAAACATATTCATTTTACATGGCATAATAGAAAAGAAAAAGCTATAGAAACAATGCCAGGTTTAGTAAAAAGTTATGATAAAGGAATCTTAAAAGTAGATATTATGGATATCTTTAGTTTAGATATAGATGACTTTAAAGGCCATCCTTATAAAATTAAAGATATAACAGATGTATATGTATTTAATGAATATAATAAAAATTATGAAAAACTTCGTGATATAGATGATGAAGAAATAAATAAAGAACTATTTGAAATAACAGATATATTTGGTAATACTATAACTTCAAAAGTATTAGATTATGATTATCCATTATATATAACTATACTAATAGATGATAAACCATATGATTATCCAATCTATTTTATAAAAGAAATAAAAATACACTAAGTGTATTTTTTTATGCTATAATATTTATGCAATGCCTCAGTGGCGGAATTGGTAGACGCGCTGGACTCAAAATCCAGTGGTAGCAATATCGTGTCGGTTCGAGTCCGACCTGAGGCACCATAATAAATACAAGGAACTAGTAATAGTTCCTTTCTATTTGCATTAAAATATAAATTATTATAATAATTACTATTTTTTATTAAAGTAGTATAATAAAAATAGAGGTGTAATATGAAGACAGAAAAAAATATATTAATAGCATTTATACTTAATATTTCATTTTCTATAATAGAATTCTTTGGTGGAATATTTACTAATTCAGTAGCAATTCTATCCGATTCAATACATGATTTAGGAGATGCTTTATCTATAGGAATATCTTACTTCTTAGAAAAGAAGAGTAAGAAAAAAGCTGATAATAAATATACATATGGTTATATAAGATTCTCTGTATTAGGAGGAGTAATAACAACTACTATTTTATTAGTAGGTTCTATTCTAGTTATTATTGGAGCTATAAAAAGATTATTAGATCCAGTAGAAGTTAACTATAGTGGAATGATTATATTTGCCATAATTGGTATTATATTAAATTTTATTGCTGCCTATGTAACAAGAGAAGGAGATTCTCTTAATCAAAAATCAGTTAACTTACACATGTTAGAAGATGTATTAGGTTGGGTAGTAGTATTAATAGGCGCTATTATAATGAACTTTACTGATATCAGTATAATAGATTCTATCATGAGTATAGGGGTAGCTCTATTCATATTAATTAATTCTTTAAGTAATCTAAAAGTAGTATTAGATATCTTCTTAGAAAAGACCCCTAATGATGTAGACATTGAAGAATTAAAAAAACATCTACAAGAAATAAAAGATGTTGAAGATATTCATCATATTCATGTATGGAGTATGGATGGATATAATAATTATGCTACTATGCATATAGTAACTAAATCTAAAAATGTTCAAGAAGTTAAAAAACAAATTAGAGAAGAATTAAGTGAACATAATATATGTCATGCTATTCTAGAAACAGAGGATGAAGCATGTGAAGAAAAAGAATGTCATATAGAATTACATCATGAAGAACATCACCATCATCACCATCATTAATATATAACAACAGGATTATAAATCCTGTTTTATTGTTTATTATAATGTTATAATTATCTTAGGTGATTATCTATGAAGAAAAAAATATTAATACCTGCAATAATACTATTTATTATACTTTCATTAGTAATTTCTTTTATTTTATATAATAATAGAACAGTATCTATCTTATATTTAGATATTAATCCAAGTATCCAAATAAATTTAGATAGACATAATAAAATAAAAAAGGTTATACCTTTAAATAGTGATGCAGAAAAAATAATATCTTCTGGCTTTAAAGGAGAAGAACTAACTAAAGTAATAGAAGATATAAGAGATAATCTTAAAAAAGAAGGATATGCAGAAGATAAAGTAGTAATCCTAATGCATGCTACAGGTAAATTAGAAAATAATGAAGTAGAAAAACTAATAGTTGAAACATTTGACTGGGGCAATCTAGAAGTAATTAAAGTAGATAAAATATCTAAAGAAGATGAAGAACTAGCTAAAAAATATAATATAAGCCCAGCCAAGATAGCTTATATAAAAAGTATAGATAATAAAAATATTGAACCAGAAGATATGGTTGATAAATCAATAAGTGAATTACAAGAAACTAAAGAAAGAGGCAAATATTGCGAAAAAGGTTATAACATTGAAGGAGATTTTTGCCTTAAAGAAATAGGTAAAGAAGATGCTCTACCTGGACAAGTATGTCCTAGTGAATATATTGAATATAATGGTAAATGTTATAAAGAAGAACGTTCTATAGATACTGGTGAATTGGAATGTCCTGAAGATCGTAAATTAGAAAATGGTAAATGTACTATTACTGTTGAACGTGAAGCAGAACCATCCAAATATACTTGTAAAACAGGTGAACCTAAAAAAAGATCAGAATTAAATCTAACAGGTGATGATGCTAGAGGAGTCAATGACATTGTATGTGCAGACTATTCAAAAGCAACCCATCCAGTATCACCATGCGAAGCAAATGATGGTACAGAATACACTATAGTAGGTGGCGTATGTTATTGGCATAAAGCACCAGTTATAGCTACAGGATGTCCTGGTAAAATTCAAGTAGGTGGATTCTGTTGGGATAACGCAACAGGTATTTATATCTGCCCTGGCGTTAATGATGGAATGACATATAAGAGTAAAGATGAATGGTGTGTAAAATCTATAAAATTTTCAGATCCAATTGTTGATGAATATAAATGTGAAGAAGGATTTACACTACAAGGTAATATATGTACAAAAATTGAAAAAGAAGATCCATCACCAAAAATGGTATGTCCTTCAGGAACTACTAAAACAGAAGAAGGAAGATGTATTAATAAAAATAAAATTGCTGATAAACAAGATGGATACTATTGTGAAAAAGATAATTCTAAATTAAAAGGAACTACTTGTTATATTTATGATATAGTTGATGCAAAAGAATAAGAGGTACTATTTAGTACCTCTTTTTATGTTATAATTATCTTAATTAGGTGATAATATGAATAAAGATTTTAAAATATATATAGATGATAAAAAAATAGAATATAAATATGAAGTAAATAATAATATTATTATTAAATTAGATTTAAATAATAATTCTAAATTAAAAATAATATATGATGAAAATATTTTTACTAATATTAAAAACAATAAAGAATTAAAACTAAAAAGAAATAATAAAATGAATATAGAATATGATATATCTAATTTAAAAGATATTATTATTACTGTAAAACCTAATAAAAATTATTATATTAAAACAGTTTATAAATATATGAATAATTTTATTAATAGAATGGAACTAATAGATGAATTAAATATATTTAAAGATACTCATAAAGAACACTCTAAAGAAATAGAATTATTAATTAAAATGATAGATAATAAAACATTATCAGATCAAATATTAGATCAATTAAATCTAGATATGGAAGTAGTAACTAGAGGATTATTAATGAATAATGTTTTATATAATAAACTAGTTAGAGAAATGACTACTAAAGAATTAATGTTACTAATAACATATTATATTTCTAGCCCTAATCCTCCAAAAATATCTCAAGATATTTTTGATGAATTAGTAGAAGAGGGAATCAAATATGATTCCCCATTAGAAAATGTATGGAGACTTGCTATGACATATGATCAAAAAGATTTTAATTTTGATAAAATAGAAGAATATATCATAAGTACTAAAGATGTTTATTATTATGGAGAATATATTAGTGGTGTTTACCAAGCTAACCATAATCATTTAATAGAATTAATTCTAAATACTAAAGATAAAGAATATATTAAAAAAATATTAGATAATGAATTTATAACTAAATTATTAAATAAAAAATATATAGATAAATTACAAGGAGCTTTATAATATGGAAATATATTTAGTTAGACATGGTAAAACAGATTGGAATGAAAATCATTTAATGCAAGGTAGAACAGACATTGAATTAAATGAAACGGGCTTACAAGAAGCCCGTACCGTTAAGAATCTTCTAAAAGATATTAAATTCGATAAATGTTATACATCTCCACTAAAACGTGCAATAGCTACAACAAAAATAATTACTGATTTAGATTATACAATAGATGAAAGACTAATAGAGAGAAGTTTTGGTTTATTAGAAGGTCAACCAATAACGCCATTAGATGTAATAAGTAGACATTGGAATTGTGAATTAAATACTAATGAAAATGAAATAGAACCTATTTTAGATTTATTAGAAAGAACAAAAACTTTTAAAGATGATTTATTCAATACTAAAGATAATACTATCTTAATAATTAGTCATGGAGCTACATCTAAAGCTTTACATTATAATTTAATTGGCTATGATTCTAATACTGATTTCTTAGACTTTAAACTTAATAATTGTGAAATATGTAAATATACTATAGATAATAATAAGGTAACTAATTATGAAATCATCAAATAAAATAATGGATATCTTAAATGATATAGAATATGGTTTTAAAATAGATAATAAAAATGTTTTAGATGATCCAACCTGGGACACTGATTTTAATAACTTTTATTATCTACAAACACCACAGGAATTATTAAATTCTAAATGTGGTGTTTGTTGGGATCAAGTAGAACTAGAAAGAGAATTATTTACTAAAGATAATGTTCCATTTAAAACATATTTTATTTATATAGATGATAATACTCAATTACCATCTCATACTTTTTTAATATATGAAAATAATAATAAATATTATTGGTTTGAACATTCATGGTTCAAGTATAGGGGAATTCATGAATATAATTCCCCTAAAGAAGTCTTAGAAGATATTATTAATAAATTTAAAAAAGACCAAGAATTATCTAATTCATATAAACTATATTTATATGAATATAATAAACCAGATTATCATATTAAATGTGATGACTTTTATAAATTTATAGAAACACAAAAATTGATAATAGAACGTTAAACTACTTTACTATTATTTAATATAAATGATAAAATATTAATAATAGGAGAAGTGGTTTTTATGTGGAAAAAAATAGTATTATTTCTACTTTTAATAATCATCATAACAACACTATCTTTCTCTCTATTTTTTAGTAATAGTAATAAAGAAACAACTAATATAGATCTAGTATTAGAAAGTGAACCATACTCTTATTTACCTTTAGAAATAAAAGAATATATTAAAGATAATTATCTAGATAATGGAGAATTACTATTAACAGAAAAGAATAAAGAACCAAATAAACCATATATTAATCCAGCATATATAACTTATTCTTCTTTATCTGAAGAAGATAAAGAAAAAGAGGGATTTATCCCTCAAATAGTTACTATAGATTATTCACCTATAGATATATATTCTACATCTCCAAATAGTTATGACTTAAGGAATGTAAATAATAAAACTTATACTACTCCTAACAGAGACCAAGGAGACCTTGGTATCTGCTGGGCATTCGCAGCAGCAGGTGCAACAGAATCATATCTTTTAAAATCAAATGATACAACATATAATCCTAGTACTTCTACATTAATATCAGAAAGACAAATTGATTATGCTGCATCTGAAGATGGCATAATTGATTATGATAGTGAATATAATAATGTATTTGTTAATAGATACTTAGGAGATGGAGGTAACTTCTATATAGCTACATTAACAATGGCTAGTGGAATTTCCTTATATAATTATAATGATTTTGAACCATATGATGATACAGATCTAGATCCTAAAGAATTACATGAAGTATTAAGTTATCATAAATCTTCTTATACATTAACATCTACTATTAATATGGCTAAAAATAATAATAGAATATCTACAGGTAATTTAACGGAAGAACAAATAACTAGTAAAAATAACTATATAGATAAAGTAAAAGAACATATTATGGAATATGGCTCTGCAGTTGTATCTACTTATATGAATCAAGCTTGTGCTTTTGTAGATAATAACAATAATACTATTATTGATGTTTATAATTGTGCAGAAGCAAATGGCCATTCTATGAATATTATTGGTTGGAATGATGATTATGAATATACTTATTGTGCAGATGATAATGTTCATAATAAAAATACCAATGATTGTAATAATATAGTTAATGGTAGAGGAGTATGGATACTAAGAAATTCTTGGGGTAATACTTTAAAAAATCCATATTTAACCTATGACTCTCTAGATACAGAAATAAGTTTTGTAACAGGTTTAACTGACTCACCAACATGGAATAATAACTATCTATTAGGTGAAGGACCATATATTGCCACAGGATCATCATTTTATTTATCAAATACTAAAGTATCTGATAATGAATTATTAAAAGAGATAAAATTTATAACTTATTCTACTAATGGTAGTTATAAAATTACTATTTATAAGAATAATAATATTGTAGAAGAATATGATATATCAGTACCTGAACCAGGTTTATATACTTTTACAGTACCTGATACAATATATGTAGATAAAACATCTAGAATATCTATTTCTGGTAATTATGATTCTCAATTTGTTAAAGAATTATTGTTATTTACATATACTAATTCAGATCCAGAATTAATATTTGAAGATGATGATATAGTTACATCTAAAAAGAATTTAAGATTATATTCTGATACTAAAAATATACCATCTAATGAAAGTGTTACGTATAAATTATTTGATGATGAAGATCAAGAATATACTACTAATATTAATGTAATATATAATTATATTGCCGAAAATAATACTAATCCAATAATTCAAATTAATAATTTAGAAACTGGTAATTATATACTTAAAGCTTATTATAATGATACTTTATTAGATTCATTAAATATAGAATATATAAAAATGAACGGTGATGGTACAGAAGATAATCCTTATGTAATTACTAATGCTAATCAATTAAATCAAATAAGAGAAGAACCAGATGCTTATTATGTATTAAATAATGATATAGACTTATCTCAAACTACTAGAGCAGGTGGCGAATTAGCAACACCTGCACCGGCTAATTCTGGTACTTATGGTTGGAAACCAATTGAAAATTTTAGTGGTTCATTAGACGGCCAAGGACACTCAATTATTGGTTTATATCAACAAACTTATATTCCTATAACAGATATTACAGGTCATAATTCTAATACTAGAGGAGGCCTATTTGGTTCTGCTTATGGTGATGTAACCATTAAAAATCTTACTTTGAAAAATTTTGATATGACATGTTATCAATGTGGAGCATTATTATCAGAATATAATTGGAATCCATATCAAGATGAAGAAGATGATAATTATTACGAAGTAAATATAGAAAATGTCTATTTAATAGAAAGTACTATTTCTGAAATAACTTATCAAGGTATTTCTAGTTTAATATATGAAATGAATGGTAATGGTAATACAGACATAGAAATATCTAATATTTATATTAATTCTACTTTAAATATTCAAAGTAGTGGTACATACGTAATATATAAAATAGATAATTTTGATAATGTTAATATTCATCATTTATTATTAACAGGTAATTTAAATATTACAGGTGTAAATCGTTTAGATGCAGATACAGTTTCTTTAGTAGCAGATACTATTATAGGAAATAAAATAATATTAGAAAATTTTGTTTCAACAGTATATAACCAAAACATGAATAATCTAGTAGCTGATACAGTGTTAACTACTATGGAAGAAATAGAGGGTCACCCCATAATGATTAGATATTATTCTGTCTTATATGGTAATTCTCAAACTAATGTAAGAATTCAAAATTATCAAGGAGATTACATGAGATATTCATCTTCATCTCCATTAGAAGGATATTTCTTCTGGAGTGTTCATAGAGATAGTATGGTTTATAATAATTGGGAAAATTTTGAAGATGGCTGGAAAATGGAAACAATTAATGGAGTATATAGAATGCCTATATTGAAAAATTTAAATATTGAATATTCCAATATTCCAGATATAAATATTGATACTAGAGAATCTACTCATACTAATATTTATAATATATTAACTCCAGATATATCATCTAATAAAAGAATTACTTATAAAATTAAAGATACTTCAATTGCATCAATAGATGCAAATGGAACTATCTATCCATTAAAATATGGTACTACAACTATTCATGTAAGAAATTATTATGATGGTTTTGAAAAAGATATTCCTATTACTGTAAATGCTCCAACATATAATATTAATTTTGATTCTAATGGTGGAACAGGTACTATGGATAGTGTAATAGCACCAATAGAGTGGGCATATAAATTACCAGCTAATACATTTACTAGAACAGGTTATATATTTACATCATGGAATACAAAAGTAGATGGTAGTGGAGAAATATATACTGATTTACAAGAAGTAGAAAATGTTACTACCATCATAAATGATAATATAACTTTATATGCACAATGGGAACCAATTAAATATTATATTAAGTTTATGCCTAATGGTGGAACAGGCACTATGCCACGTCAACAAGTGTTATATGATCAACATAGTTCATTAAATGATAATGAATTTACTAAAGAAGGATGTAACTTCTTATCATGGAACACTAAACCATTTGGTGATGGAAATACATACCATCCTGGTGATGATTTATATAATCTAAAAACAGAAGATGGAGATGAAATATATTTATATGCTCAATGGACAGAATTACCAACAATACAATATACATCAAGTAATTATGAAGGAGTATATGATGGAGAAGAACATACCATAACACTAAATGTTAATTTAGATAATTATACTATTCATTATAGTGTTACCGGGATAGGTGATGATTTAACAGAATTACCATCATTTACTGCAGTAGGAGAATATATAGTGAACTATCGTATATCCTCTCCCGGTTATGCTGATAGAACAGGATTTAACCTCGTTAAAATATATGGTATTAAATCAATATATGAATCACTTGATGTAAAAGGAGATATCCTAGTATCAAGAACAGGTAATTTAAATGATCTAATAAATAATATAAATATATATTCTAAAACTACTACTGTACAACACTATAATAAAAATAATGAATTAATAGATTCTACTTCTGTATGTACAGGAGATAGTATTAAAATAATAATTAATGATACATATGAATATACTTATATAATAGCTGTATTAGGAGATATAAATAGTGATAGTAGAATAACATCAGCAGACTATATCAAGATAAGAAAACATATCATGCAAACAGAATTAATAACAGATCCATTATACTTCTATGCAGCCGATGTTAATAAAGATAATACTATAACATCAGCGGATTATATAAGAATAAGAAAATATATTATGACAGGAGATTTATTATGAAACTAAAACATTTATTAATTACATTTATATTGTTAATAATACCTATCTGCGTTAAAGCAGATGGTGGAGTAAGTCTATCTAGTTATAACTTAAGTGTTAGAGAAGGACTAACTACATCATTTACAATTACTGCTCATAACGCAGCAGGTAGAGTAGATATTGCTTCATCTGATTCTTCAATAGCAAGTATTTCTACCGCATCAGCATGGTTAGATAATAGTTCTGCAACTATTACAGTTTCAGGTAATAAAGCTGGTTCTACTACAATAGTAGTATATTTAACAGATGTAACTACATTTGATGATGAACCAGTAAAAGGATCTTATACAGTTAAAGTAAATGTTGGTGAAATAGCATATAATCCTACACAACCAACTAATAATAAATCTAGAAATAATAAATTAAAAAGTATTTCTGTAGATGGTTATGAATTACAACAAGTAGATGCTAATAATTATAGTTTAGTAGTTAATACTAATATAGAAAAAATTAAAGTAAATGCAGAAGCAGAAGATTCTAAAGCTTCTGTTACTGGCACAGGAGAACATTCTCTACAAATAGGAGAAAATACCATAGAAATAGTAATTACTTCTGAATCTGGGGTAAAAAATACTATTAAAGTAAATGTAATAAGAAAAGATGGCTTTAATATAGAAGATTTAGATGAGTTATTAAGTAATAATTCTAATGATCAAATAGATATTAAAATAACTAAAGATACTATAATACCAAATGAATTATTATCTAAGATTAAAGATTCATCTCGTATAGTTAACTTTAATTGTTATGAAGATGATAAATTATTATATACATGGATTATAAATGGACCTGCTCTTAAAGATACATTTGATTTTAATACTTCTATATCTAATATATCAGATTATGTTAATGAAATATTAAAACTAACTAATTATGCAGATGGTAGATATTTAAGTATTAAACAAGATGGTTTATTACCTGATGGTACTAGATTAAAAATATATCTTGGTGATAAATATCAAAATAATACTAAATTAAATTTATATTATTACAATATTGATGAAAATAATATTACTCTAATAAGTGATGATTTATTAGTAACAGATGGTTATTTAGAAATAAATATGGATAAAGGAAATGAATATTTCTTTACTCAATCTAATATACCTGAAGAAAGTACTAATAAAGATACTAGTAAAGCATTTACTATAGTATTAATTATATCTATTATAGAATTTGTAATAATAATATCTTTAGTAGTATATTTATTAACTAAAAATAGTAAAATAAATTCTTATGTAGAAGATACACAACAGGATGATAATCCTGTAGAAGAGAAAAAAGAAGAACCTACTAAAATTATAGAAGAACCTGTTTTCGAAAAGAAACCATTACATGAATCAGATTTACCTAAAATAAAGGAAAGTTCAACTAATGCAGCATTATCTAAAACAACAGGTGTTAAACCTGTAGGAATAAGTGAAGAAGACTAAACAATTAGCCTTCTTTTTATTATTAGATATAACTATAAGATATACCAATTAATGTACCATTTATTAGAATATGTAGTATAATATACAAGGAAGTTAAGGAACTTCCACTACAACTTGCCAAAATGGTGTAAAAAAGGTTGACACATGTATGAATAAGTTGTAGAATAACTACATTGGAAAAGGAGAGAAGTCTATGAAAAAATTTACTAGCTTATTATTTGTTATGATAGCTGCAGTAGTATTTGGTTTATCTACAGTTAGCGCAAAAACAGAACAAGAACTTAGAGATCACATCGCTAATACTCCAGTTGTTATCAATGGAAAGAGTACATATTTAAAGAAAGAATATGTTAACATGGTTGATGATTATCTAAAGAGAACTGAATTAAGTTCTGCTGATTGTGACTATCTATATGCAAGAATTGATGAAATTAAAGCATTATTAGAAAGTGAAAAAACAACTGATTCTGCTAAATTATCAAAAGATGCAAAAAAACAACTAAAAGCAATGTTAACAAAAGCTGCAACAGAAACTAGTGTACAATTCACTGTTGAAGGAACATTAGTTACAGTTACTGCTGGAGACGGTACTAAATATGCTGTAGAATTAGCTAATAAAGATCCTTTCGCATCTACAGGTTCTGACAATTTAATAATTGTAGGCGCTGCTGCAATTGCAATTATTGGTCTTGGTTTTGGTGTAAGAAAGTTTAGAAAACTAAATGCATAATAAAAAAGCAATGATAACAGTAAAGGGAACTGCTAAAACTATAGCTGTTTCCTTTTTCTTTGCTACTACAATTCTTTTATTTGGTTACCTTTTCTTTGGAAGTTATCTAGATAAAAGTATTGCTATAGTAAATAAATTTAGTTACGAACAATCAAAAGATTTATATGATATATCTTTTGACAAAGTATCTAGAAGAGTAGATCCAAGACCACAATATAAACAAATATGGGCACAACTCATTATTCCAAAAATTAATTTAGAATTACCAGTATATGAGGGTTCAACCCTTAAAGTATTAAAGTATGGTGTAGGACACCATCAGGGAAGTTACTTCCCTGGAGAAGGCAATACAACAGTATTACCTGGACATAATAATTCTAAAGTATTTATGCGTCTACCTGAATTAGAAGAGGGCGACGAAATAATAATAGATGCTACATATGGTAAATTTACCTATAAAATATATAAAACTGCAATAGTACATAGAAGTGATGAGGAAGCCCTCACATATGACACAGGAAAAGATATAATAATTCTTTATACTTGTTATCCTATCTATTCAGTTGGTGCTAAAACAAAGAGATTTGTTATATATGCAGAGTTAGTAGGTGAATCATATGAATAAAAAACAAGCTAAATGGTTAGCATACTATATCTTACAATTATTATTAACAATAAATGTAGCATTATTTGTTCTAATACTTATCTTAAATACAACACTATTTAGTAATAAATATATGAATAAGAAAATGGAACAAACTAACTATTATGAATTACTATATAATGATATGCGTGAGCAGATGGAAGAAACACTTCCACCTACCGGCTTTGATGAAACAATCTTAAAAGATACATTCACAAAAGAAGATGTAAGAAAAACTACTATAAAAGTAATACATAATTTCTATAATAATACTGAAATAAAAGTAGATAGTACTGCTTTTAGAGAAAAACTAGTAGAAAATATAGAAACTGATTTAAAGAATAAAAAATATAAAGTAGAAGATCAAACAGAATTAGATAACATGATAGATGATTTAACTGATTATTATGAAAATAGTTTAGATTATCATGGATTCTTAGAAAAGTTTAGATCTCCATTTAAAAAGATTTTAGATATAGTAAGAATATTACTAGTAATAAGTATCTTATCTATAATAATGATAATAGTATTATTATATATTACTAATAGACAAAGAGATAAAATTAGTATTATGTTTATTACTAATGGATTTATCTTTGTATCATTAGCTATATATATAAATAGTAATTTGAATGTAGATAACTTATTCTTATATAGTGAAGGATTATCTTCATTATTAAAAGTATTATTTAATAATATGATTACTATGTTAAGTATTACATGTATAGTATCTCTATTATTAGGTATAGCTCATAGAATATATTATTTATATAGAGCAACACATCATAAAAGAAAAAAGAAAAATAAAAAAGAAAATGATGAATATGAAGAAGACTTGAGTTAACTCAAGCCTTCTTTTTATGTTCATTAATATATTTAGTCCATTTAATATAACCATAAGTAGTATTAGTAAAATAACCTAATTTAAGTACTAATAATACTATTTGACCACTTAATATATTTATAATACTTTCTAAGAAAGCACATATATACCAAGCTATCCATTGTTCTCTATATCTGAATAAGATAAATAATCCATTAAGTATTCCTACTACTGATGCACAAGCATCTAAATAACATACTATTATTTCTAAAGTTTCATTACCATGAAATAATTCAGTACCTAGATCTATATAAGTTAATAAATAACCTACACCTAAAGTCCATACTATTATGAAGAGTATACATAATACTTCAGCTAAACCACTTAATTTACGAACTTCAGTAAGTTCTTCTTCTTTTTTATCAGGATGTTTATGCCAGTTAATAAAACTAATAATATCAACAGGTATCCAAAAGAATAGAGTAGTTGCCATAGTAGCAAATCTATAAGATAAAACAATACATATTGCTATTTCACAAATCTCTACAAATAAAGAAACTATAAAATTCCATTTACTCTGTTTAGATATTAATAATTCACATAATATATTTAAGAATATATCTAATAGATATAAACACATTATTATTTTACCATTAACACCATTAGTATCTTCTTCTGGAAATATAAAAGCAAATATAATACTTAATATTAAAATACTAAAGAACCATATTTTTTCATAAGTAGTAAAATAATTCCATAAATTTTTAATTTTATTTTTCATACACATCACTTAAACAATTTTATAAATTAATCTAATATTAGTCAACAAATATTTAGATTTATGATACAATATTTAAGTAATTGCCCGGTAGCCAAGCGGTAAGGCATTAGGCTCTGACCCTAACATTTCATAGGTTCGAATCCTATCCGGGCAACCATTTTTTTATGAGGTGATATCATGGAAATATTAAAAGCAATATTATTTGGTATAGTAGAAGGTATAACAGAATGGTTACCTATTAGTAGTACTGGACATATGATCATACTAGATGAATTTATTCATCTAGATGTATCAGAAGAGTTCTATAAATTATTTGAAGTAGTTATTCAACTAGGAGCAATCCTAGCAGTAGTAGTAATGTACTTTAAAAATATATGGCCATTAAAAAAAGAAGATAAAAAAATTAAATTTGATATGAATATAATAAATCTATGGGGTAAAATCTTAGTAGCATGTGTTCCTGCTGCTATAATAGGATTGCTCTTAGATGATTGGTTAGATGAACACTTATATAATAGTATAGTAGTATCATTAATGTTAATAATATATGGTATTTTATTTATTGTAATAGAATCAAAACATATAGGTAAGGGTACTACTAAAGATGTTAATAAAATAACTTATAAACAAGCATTAGAAGTAGGAATATTCCAATTATTAGCATTAATACCTGGTACTAGTAGAAGTGGTGCCACTATTATAGGAGGCTTATTAATAGGATTAGAAAGAAAAGTAGCAGCTACATTTACTTTCTTCTTAGCAATACCAGTAATGGCTGGAGCCTCACTACTTAAATTATTAAAATATATCTTAGATGTAGGACTTTCCTTTACTGGATTAGAACTAGCTATCTTAGGAGTAGGCTCATTAGTAGCTTTTATAGTAAGTTTATTTGTAATTAAATTCTTAATAGATTATATTCGTAAACATGACTTTAAAGTATTTGGTTACTATCGTATAGTATTAGGTATTATAGTTTTATTATATTTTTTACTAATTAAATAGAGATTAAATCTCTATTTTTTTATGATATAATATAAGTTAGGAGAATAGATATGAATAATAAGAAACAAAACAAAGTATTACTATTTATAAAATTAATTATTTTATTTATTATTATTGATAATATCATAGGGATTATTCCCTCTAAACTGACTAGTATTATCTATAACAGTAAATATGATAAATATATTATTGCTGAATTAATAGCATTAGTAATGACTATTATTCTTTTAATCTGTTCTGGAAAGAAATATATCTTCTCTACTAAGAAACAGGGTTTCTTTAAAACCCTGTATATTGGTTTACCAATGGTACTTATATCCGTAGCCTACATGGCCGGAAGTATTTCCCAAATTATAAGTGGTGGAGAACTACATATCTATAATTTTTTCTCTCTAATAATATATTGCATAATAATAGGACTATTTGAAGAATTTCTATGTCGTGGATGGATATTAAATGAATTCTTAGAAAATAATAGTTCTACTAGAAGTCAAGTAATAGTATCTATAATATTAAGTTCTTTAGTATTTGGTATAATGCATTTATCTAATATATGGATAGGACATCAAGATGTCTTTATAACTATATTACAAGTATGTAATGCTATTATACTAGGAGCATTCCTAGGTGCTGTTTATTTTAGAACTAAAAATATTTGGGCAGTAGCATTCTTACATGGTTTTTATGATTTTGCTCTAATGTTAGGTGATATAAATATTTTAAAAGAATGTACCACAAATATTTTAACTTATAATGTTAAATTATATGAAATATATATTACAGGAATAACAATGTTAATGTTTGTTTTATGTTGTATTATTATCTTAAGAAAAAGTGTATTAAATCCTTTATTAGATAAACCAATACCATTATCAAAAGAATATCTAAAAAAGGAAGGTAGAGATAAAATAATCTTAATAGTAATAGCATTATTACTTAATTATGCTCCAGTACCAAATATACCTAAAGATGAATTAGATAATTCTCAAACATGTTATAAATATGATGAAATAACAATAGATGAATATAATATTACTACAACGAATAGAACTTCATTTAAGATAAATTATATTAATGAATTAGAAGCTATCCAAGATCAACAGGTTGGAGAACCTGTAGAAGGCAATATAGAAGAAACAGAAGAAAATGAAACTTTAAATGAAGAAATAGAGAAACAAACACATAGAAGAGGCTATTATAATTTTGTAATAACTAAATATGATAGTAAAATATTAATAGAAAATACTAATACTAAAGATACAATAAATATAGAATTTGAAAATATAATTAATTTATTTGTTTATTCATTTGATAATAATTATATTATCTTAGTACAAACATATGAAAATGGTAATTCAATAGTATACTACAGTAATTATATGAATATTAAAAATATATCTAATGATAAATTATATTTAAAAGAAATAACTAATAGCTTTATTAAAATAGTAACACCAGATTCTAAAATACTTGGTGCATTAACTACTAAAGATACAATATATCCATATATAGGTACTCTTAATAATGAAATAATGATTATTAATGAAGAAGGAGAATTAGTACTTGTTAATTAAGGAGGAATATTTATGAAAAGTAAATATAAAGGAATAACAATACCATATTATTATTATAATCATACTAAAGTATATTCTTACTTTATCTATAAGAATAAAGAATATATGGACTTCTCTAAAATGTTAAATTCATTTATAAATACTCAATTAACATATCATTATAATATTGAAAAAGAAGAATATGAAGTCCATAACTTAAGTGATGTATTATATGCAGTATGTCTTAATTATTCTAAATTTTCTATACCTAAAAAATATATAAAAGAATATTCTAAAAGAGAATATAAATATATTCTTGGTCTTAAAGAAGCAATTATTAATAATAAATTAAAAGTAGAATATATAGAAGATGATTTAAAATCATATTTCTTCTCCTTTAAAGATCGTAATCAATTTAAAGTAGATAAAGAATTTAAAGAAAAATATAATAATGTAGTAATACCTAAAAGAGCTAAAAGTAATATTACTAAAAACTATTATTATGCTGTAGGTGGAGAATTCTATCAAACTATCTATGGAGCATTAGATTCTGTTTATAGAGATTCCTTATACTATTCTTATGGAGGAAGTAAAAAAGTTAATGATAGAACTCATTTCCATTGTCATTCATTTGATGAATTAATAATATCTATATTTAGAAATAATAAGAATTTTAAAATACATAAATTCCAACAAGAAGATTATTCTGAACAAGAAATAAAACTATTAGAAGTATTATCTAAAAAACTATTAGATAAGAATTTCCAAAGTGTTAATGATCCATTTGATAAACTAGATTTAGAAGAATATAAATATTTAAAAGATAGTCATAAAATATTTAGTTTATTTATTTATAATATTAAATGGTTTATTAAAGAAAAAAAATATAAAAGAGATGTATTAAAATCTCATAAAATATAAATAAACAGGCACTAAATGCCTGTTTTAATTGACTATTATATACTTAATAAATATAATAATACTCGTAGAAAAAGGTTATGTATATGAAGAAAGTATATAAATTAAAAAATTTAGATAATCCTAATACTGCAATAGAAATAGAAGATAGTCTTTCTATTAAAGAAGGTGTAGTTTCAGTTGCACTTAATTATAGTACTTCTTCTTTATATATAGAAACTAATTATGGTAGTAAAGAACCATATTTAATATCTTCTCTAATTAGAAAAATTGATAAAAATATCAGGATTATAAATCCTGATGAATATAAGAATAATGTAATAGCATTTACCATTATATTCATTGGTATAGGGTTAACTTTAGGAACCCTAGGCCTAGTGTTAGATATAAAACTATTAATACTTCTATCATACATTCTAATTCAAGGAAATAGTATTATTAGAGAAGCAGTTTATTTTAAAGAAAGAAAATATTTTAATCAAAATATTATTAATATATTAGCAAGTATTGCTATATTTATAACACATAGATATTTAGAAGGATTAATCCTTATAACAGTATTAGAAATATCTAATATTATCAGAGTATTAATTAATTATAAATATGATAAATATTTTGAAGATAGTTTAATAATAGATTATGACTTAGTAGATATAAAAAGATCTGATAATATTATCAGGACTAGTCCTGAATCTATACAAAAAGGAGATATTATCATAACTAGAGTAGGAGAGATAATTCCTATAGATGGTAATATAGTTAAAGGAACAGCAACTATTAATACAGAATTCCAAACAGGTAAATCTAATATGATTAAACTATCTAAAGGAGACTATGTCTTATCAGGTAATATGGTCTTAAATGGTTTATTAGAAATAGAAGCAACAACTGATTTTGAACATAGTATAGCTAATAGAACAATTAATATATTAAATGATTCTATTAATACACCATTAGAAAAAAATAGATTTATTAAAACTATTAAAAGTACTTCATTATTATTAATAATTATATCTTTTATATATTTATTAATATCTACATTAGTATTCTCTAAAGATATAGAAATAGCATTATATAATACGTTATCTATTCTTTTATTAACAGAAGTAACTTCTAGTATTATATCTATCCCTATAATATATAATATAGTAGTATTAAAACTATCTAAAATAGGTATTATTATAAAGAATCATAATACTATATCATCTATATCTAAAATAAGAGAAATAATCTTTAATAATTCTACAATATTTTCTAAAAAGAAAAATAAAGATTATGTCTTAAAAGTATTAAATAAAAAATATAATAAAGATGAAATATTAGATTATTATGCTAAATCAGAACAACTTGCTGGTAATATCTATACAGATGTTATTGGTTATTATGAAATTCCTTCATCTAGAAGAGGAATAAGAAACTATGAATTATTAAAACATAATATTATTTATTATGAATGTAATAAAGATAAAATATATGTAGGTGATTATCATTTATTAGATACTAAGAAAAAAGATGATTATATATATTTAAAGATTAATAATAAAATAGTAGCTAAATTAACAACTAAAGAAAATGTTAAAGAAGATACTATTAATACTATAGAAGATCTAAAAAATAATAATATTAAAACTATTCTATATACTACTCAAGATGAACATAATGTTAAAGCAATAGTTAGTGATCTTAATATAGATGAAATTAAATATAAATTAAATTTTGATGATAAATATTTAAATCTAAAAGAAGAAATAATTCATAATAAGAATATTACTTGTTTAATAGGAAGTACTAAAAATGATGTATCTTCTTTAGAATTAGCAGATATAGGTATATCTCTATATGGTATAGATAATCCTATTACTACTTCTTCAGATATAGTATTTAAAGATGGAGAATTAAATAAATTAATAGAATTAATTAATAATTCTAATAAAGCAAATAATAGAATTAAATCTAATATTATATTATCTTTAATTATTAAATTAATATTATTAATTCTAATAATTATAGGGATAAATAAAGTATTTATTATCCCTATAATCAGTATTATACTTTATATACTTACTACTATTAGAGTAAAATAACCATAAAAAAAGCCTAGGAAAATTTTATTAAACTAGGCTTTTTTGTTATAATAATTTCTTGAAAAAGGTGATAATATGAAGAGCATTACCATTTCCAAGAAAAAATATGAAAATTTAACAAGATTAGCAATACCTAATGAAGTTCGTAATACAGAAGCAAGAATATTTGAATATGATCATCAAGGTAAAACTAAAATATTAAAAGATTTATATTTAAGTAGCGGAGAAATGTTCGGTAGTAAATTATTTACTGTAGAGGCATTAGATTACTATAAAGACTATTTACCAGAATCATTTGTAATACCTGATACATTAGCTACAGTAAGTGGTAAAGTTATAGGATTCACACTACCCAAAGTAGAAGGTGTAAACCTTGAAATAGTATTAAATGATAGTAAAATTTCTTTAGAAGAAAAAAAATACTATCTTAAAAAAATAGGTGAATTACTAGAACAATTAAAAAACATAAGAGAATATACTCCATTAAAAGATATATTTATTAATGATTTACAAGAATCAAATTTTATAATAAATCCTAATAATAGAAGTTTAAAAACTATTGATTTAGATAGTTGTAAAATAACATCTAATTCTGCCTTCCCAGCAAGATATTTATCTGATAGATCTCTTATAGGTAAAGTAGATTTCCCTAAATATGTTAAGAATACATATCCTAAATTAAATGAAGGAGACTATATAGCTAATGCAGAATCAGATATGTATTGTTATTCAATGATAATATTAAATTTCTTATTTGGTCATAATATATCTAGAATTAAAGTAGAAGATTTTTATACTTATTTAAGTTATTTATCTGATATAGGTATTCATAAAGAATTATTAGATTGTTTTGAACAATTATTAAGATATGATCCAAATACTAATCCAGTTCACTTTATAGATTCATTAACTTATACTCATGTAGGTAGAGCTAGAGAAGAAGTTTATAAATTAAATAAAAGGAGATAATATCTCCTTTTTATATGCATGTATGATATAATTAAAAAAGGATAGTGATAATATGAGTGAATATAGCGTATCAGATTATAGTATATTTACAGATGGTGTTAATTCTATTAGTGAGGTAAATGAAAAACTATCTCAAGTAAAAACCAATACTACTACTAATAAACAAGATTTATCTAGTGAAGAAGTCTTTATGGGACCTGTTTGTGATTCTTGTTTAGAAGGTTTTGATGGTTTATTTACTAAATTAGATTTAACTAATGAGAATTATGCTAAGTTTGAAAAATATTTAAAAGATATTGCTACTAATTATAAAGAATCTGATAAAGAGTCAGCTTCCACAGTAAATGAAGCAACAGATGCATCTATTGCTTCAGATGGAAAAACACCAATTCTTTCCGTCAATGATGGTAAAGTAAGTGAATCCAATATAGTTGCTTTAGGTAATCACCAAGCTAAAGATTTCTATGCATTAGGTGACAAAGCTTATAATGCTTATCTATCTGATGATCCTAATATTCAAGAATGGATAGAAAAAGTAGGTAAAATAGTACAAAATACTAATACATATGGTATGAAAAAATCACTTATTATTGCTCAAATTATCAATGAAAGTGGTTGGATGAGTTCTCATGCTTCATCATTATCTGATTATAACAATGTTTTAGGTGTCAATACTGATATGGGCAAGATAACCCCAGATATGCAGGATTCTACTTGGTCTAAGAAAAGAACATCAGGTTATAATGATGTTACTCAATGGAGTTCAGATGGTTCTCATATAGTAGGAACTAACGAGGAAATGAGACATTATGATTCAATAGAAGAATGTATAGAAGATTATGCTAATATCTTATATTTGTGTCATCCAGAGCTTAAAGGTAATAATGATATCTGGGCCTATAGTGATTTTATGAGTCATTATACTCCAAATCCTAATGAACCAGTTATTAATAAGTATGCTAATATGATAGAAAAATATAATTTAGATAGATTTGATACATAATAAAACAAGTAGATAACTACTTGTTTTTTGATTCTATTTTTTGTAATTCAAACCTATATTTTTGTTTAACATTAGGATATTTATTATGATCTACTTCAGATAAGAACATATCTTTAGGTCTAGCATATAGTTTAGATTCCCCATATAATGCTCTATATATTACTAATTCAGTATCATCTTCACTATATTGAGCAACATCTTCTACTAAATATAAATCTCCCTTAAAATGTTTATATATACCTTTTTTAACTAATTTATTCATACAAAATCTCCTTTAAACTACAATAACATATCTCTTTTTTTATTACAATATTGACATAAATTTGACATTTTTTTATTAAAATAGTACAATATCCACAATGAAAAGGGGATTTTGTATGTCATATCAAGAAATTGGAGAATTTCTTAGTAACTTTAATAGTTCATCCTATAATAGATCTCAAATAGGTAATGATAGAACTACTATAGCTAGAATTTATGACTTTCTAAAAAGATTAAATCTATCTAAAGAAGATATAGCAGAATTAATTACTAATATATCTTACTTAAGAAAAGAAGAATTAAATATTCCTCTTTTCTTAGAGATATTATCTAGATCATTAGGATACATTAATGAATATAAATTATCTACTATTATTAAAAAAGTAAAAGATATACATGATATCTATATAGATACTCCATATATATCTATAGATGAATATATTCATTTAATAGAAATAGATAGAATTAAGAAGTTATTCTTAACTAAAACTATTAAAGATAAGAAATTTAATATAGATTGTATATCAGATTTAAAATTTGCTGCAGCTATAGAATTAAATCAAAAAGAATATGCAGATTTTATTAGTTATATAGAAACAAATAATCAAACACAATTATTAATATCATTTTCTACATATATTAAGTTAAGAGATAAAATAGCTAAAGAATCAAGATTATATTGGGATATTTATTTTGGTAATGAATACTTAGTATTATTAACTAAATCTAATATACCATTTGAAGATATCTTTAATAAAGAAGTTATTAAAAGAAAAAGAAAAGAACAAATAGATCCAGTTCAATTAGATTTATTTTCAATTGATGATTATGATAAAGAAGAATTAGACTTATCTAAAATAGGTTTATTTCAAATAACTTATATATATGATAGTAAAGATATTCCTTATTTAGAAAATGAAAAAGATTTATTAAAATATTATAATAATCTTATAGAAGGTAAAAAATTTGTTGTATTACCTAAATATAAGGGATATTCAAATAATCAATATATTTTTAATACTAAATAGACATATGTCTATTTTTTTTGTTATAATAAATATGGTGATAATATGAATGATAAACTAGTAATGGATTTAATTAATATTGCTAAAGAAACAGCTAACAGAAACTTTTGTTGTAATCATTCAGGATATACTGTAGGAGCTGCACTTTTAGATAATAAGGGCAAAATATATACAGGATTTAATATAGAAAATGATGGTATTCAATCTATATGTGCAGAAAGATCTACTTTTTGTAATGCCCTTAATGCTGCAAGTAAAGAATTTATCTGCATAGCAGTAGTAGGTAAATTCCAAAAAGATGATTTATTTGTTAAAACATTACCTTGTGGATATTGTCGTCAATTCCTATCAGAATATTGTCATAAAGATTTTGTTATTTATACATATGATGATAAAGAACAAAAATTATATAAATATACACTAGAAGAACTATTACCTGAAAGTTTTAGTTTATAGGAGATATTATTATGGAGAATAAAGAGAGAATGTATCATATTGGACTTACTAAGTCTGATATTGAAGGGGCTAGATATGCGATATTACCAGGAGATCCTGGTCGAGTACCTAAAATAGCTGAACAATTAGATACTTATAAAAAACTTACTGTTAGTAGAGAATATACTAGTTATTTAGGAACTTTAAATAATCAAAAAGTATTAGTAATATCTACTGGTATGGGAGGACCATCTACTGCAATATGTGTAGAAGAATTAAAACTTATAGGTATAGAATATATCATAAGAGTAGGTACTAGCGGTGGAATGCAACTAGATGTAAATAGTGGAGATCTAGTTATAGCACAAGCAGCTATTAGACAAGAAGGAACAAGTAAAGAATATGTTCCAGTTGAATTCCCCGCAATAGCTAACATTGATGTAATCAATGCCCTAATTATTGCAGCTAATAAGTTAGGATATAAACAACATACAGGAATAGTACAATGTAAAGATTCCTTCTATGGGCAACATAGTCCGGAAAGAATGCCAGTAAGTTATGAATTACAAAATAAATGGAATGCATGGATTAAAGCAGGATGCTTAGCATCCGAAATGGAGACTTCTTCTTTATACACAGTATCTCAAATACTGGGTATTAAAGCAGGAGCTATCCTGCTAGTAGTTTGGAATCAAGAACAAGAAAATATAGGTATTAAACAAGATAATAATTTTGATACAGAAAAAGCTATTAAAGTAGCAATAGAAGCAATTAAATTATTAATGTTGAAATAATCATAGGGAGGTTTTGGTATGAAAAATGATAAGGCATTAAAAGTAATAATTTTAATAGTAATAACTGCTATATTTGTAACATTAGCTATTGTATTTAGGAAAGATACAGAAACACTACCTAAAGTTAAAGAATCTGGTTATGATACTAAAATGTTTATTAATATAGATATTAAAGATGCCTTAGAGTTATTTAATCAAAAAAATGTAACTTCTATTATATTCTTAGGTAGACAAACCTGTGAAGTATGTGCATATCAAGGACCTTATCTACAAGTAGCAATAGCTACATATCATTTTAATGTCTATCATATTGATATAGAAAAAATAGATTATGAAAGTAAAGAATATGAAGAATTTGTTAAAAAATTAGATTATGAATATGAATTAGAAGATAAAAAAGGTTCATTTGGTTCATTTATGGGGTATACCCCAATGATAGTTATAATAAGAAATGGTAAACAAGTATATGGACATCTTGGTATATTAACAGATACTGAAATATATGAATTAGCATTAACATATGGAGTAATATAAAATGAAAAGGATTAATGGTAGAGCAATCATCATAGATGGTGATGAAGTATTATTAATGTTTAGAAGAAAAGTCAACGAAGGTAAAATATACGAGTATTATGCAATACCTGGTGGAGGCAAAGAAAATGGTGAAACCATAGAACAATGCATCCAAAGGGAAATACTCGAAGAGTTCTCCCTTAAAGTTGAAGTAAAAGATTACTTAGGTAAAGTAGAAGATGATAAAAACATCGGTTACATTTATTTAGCCGATATCATCAGTGGAGAATTAAAACTTGGAGGAGAAGAATTAGAACATAATAAAGAAACTAATTACTATGAACCAAGAAGAATTAAATTATCAGAAATAGATAATATTAATCTATTAGAAGAGAATAAAGAATTAATAAGAAAAGCAATATCAATTAGAAAGAGGTGAAATAATATGATTTGTCCAAATTGTGGAAACAACGTAGATAATGGTAATTTTTGTCCAGCTTGTGGAACTCAATTTAATAATCAACAACCAATGCAACAACCAATGCAAGGTCAACCTATGCCACAACCAATGCAACAACCTATGAATCCAGGTCAACCAATGATGGTACAACCAGCACAAAATAAATCAAAACTATATGTTGGTTTGGTATGTGGAATCTTAGGTTTAATAATCGCTGGTATACCATTAGGAGCTGTAGCATTATGTCTAGGTCTTTCACATAAAGAAAATAGTGGCCTAAAAATTGCTGTAATAGTACTAGGAGCATTTGATATAGTAGGCGTAATATTAGTATTATCAGGTATACTAGGATAAAATAATTGTTAATTAATTAACAATATGTTACAATAATAATGCTTTTATAAAGAAAGCATTATGGCCTGTTGGTGAAGTGGTTTAACACATAACCCTCTCAAGGTTACATACATGGGTCCGAATCCCATACAGGTCACCATTTAATAAATAAAAAAGAACTATAAGTTCTTTTTTTTAATGACTAAATATGATATATTTATATATATTAGAGGGTGGTACAATGACAGAAATAGAACAATTAATTATCAACTTAATGAGTAATGGAGTATCACTTAATAAAATACAAGATGCCTTAAGTCTTTCTGATAAAGCATTTTTATCTTGCATAAAGAATATACGTGCTAACTATCCCAATCTCGAAAGAGTATTAGATAGTTCTGGCACGTTTTTTTTGAAATTTAATCCAGACTATCAACCATCTAATAGAATAAGAATAAAAATGTATAAAGATAGTTTTAGATTATTAGTAACATCTGATTTACATATAGGAAATAAAGATGATAGACCAGATTTATTAGATATAGTATTTGATCATGCAGCCTCTAAAGGAATTCATTATATAGCAAATACTGGCGATATAATAGAAAATGTTTATTTCTTAAAACCATCTAAATTATGTGTAAATAATTCAAAAGGACAAGCATATAGATTTATAAGATTTTATCCCTATGATAAAGATATCCATACTATAGCAGTACTTGGTAATCATGATGTTCAAAGAGATGAAAATGATCCGAATATAGAAGAAATAATAACTAGAGAAAGACATGATATTATAATCTTAGGACCAGGAAAAGGATATATAGATATAAAAAATGATTCAATAGGACTAGAACATAATTTATGTGGATCTAGTAAACATCATCAAAGTACAGTACCAATTACTTTTAGAGGACATTCTCATAAAACTAAATATGATTTAAGAAGAGATAATGCTTTAATATTTGTACCAGCATTATCAGATGCATTACCATCTAATTATAAAGAAAAACCATTAAAAGGTTTCTTAGAAGCAGAAGTAAAATTAAATGAACAAGGACATATAAAAAGAATGTTTATAAAAGAATATACAATAGAACCGACTAAGAAATTAGCATCAGAAATGACATTATCATTAAGAAAGAAAGATGAGTAAATGACTGATTTAAAACTAAGAATATTAGGTATGATTAGAGAGGGTATCCCTCTAGGAGTGATAGAACAAGAACTAAAACTAACTGTATCAGAACTAAGTAGAGAATTAAAAGAAATAAAAGCATATGGATATAATTTTAATAGTCATTACTATTCAGATGGTACTATAATATTAAAACCTAATAGAACATTAAACTTTAATCCTAATAATAGTAATACTATGCGAATCAATGTTAAAGGAAAAGTATTAAGATCATTATTTATTTCTGATGAGCATATAGGGTCTATCCATGATAACCCTAACTATCTAAAAGTAATCCATAATTATGCTAAAGAACATGATATTCATATAATATTTAATTGTGGAGATGAAATAGATAATGTCTATCCAGATAGTAATCAAGTATTGAGATGTAATACAGTACCAGGTCAAATAACTAGATTTTGTCGAGTATTCCCTCATGATCCTAATATTATAATTGTCAATTTATATGGTAATCATGATTATAAATCTATTACAGATGAAGGATTTGATGTATCTAGAGTAATTAATGATAGAAGATATGATATGTTATCACTAGGATATGGTTATGGAGTAGTATATCTAAAAGATGATGCTATAGCTATAACACATGATTTAAATAAAGGAAATCAACCACAAAAACAAGTATCATTAACTTATAAAGGACATTCTCATAAATCTAAAAATTCTGATAAGAATGAAAGAGTATTCTATGTACCATCTTTATCAGATATTAAAATGAATACTTATGAATTTAACCCTCTAGTATGTTTCTTAGAAGCAGAATATTTATTTTATGATAAATTCATCGAAAGAGTAAATCAACGTCAATTAGCTATTATAAATAATGAGATAAGACTAGCTAATGAAGAGGCTCTAATACTAAAATATAGACCTCATAATAGTAAAGATAAATTTGACTATAAACAAAAGTAGTATTAAAATAATTGTCATAGAAAGAGAGAATTAAGATTAAAATATGACAAATGTGTCAACAAATGAAGATTTACCGTCGTTATATGAACAAATGGTACATCAACCAGGTGCAATGGTATTAATGATGACTAAAATGTCTAAAAGAGATATTTTAGACTTCTACAAATATGTTAATTCTAAATCAACTGAAGGAATTGAATACAATTCAGCAGCATTAGAATTAGAAGAGGAAGAAGTAGTACAACACTACTTAGAAGGTACTCTAACTGAAGAGATGTTAGAAGAACATAAAGAACCAGAATTAACAGAAAAAGACATAGAACTAATAGAGGAAACAGCTAGATTTGTAGCAGAAAAACAAAAGTGTCGTAGTAGTCTAGTTTACAAGTTATATCGTAAAATTGTACCTTACAAAAGGTCAAGAAATAGATAAATAAAAATACATTTTAAAAAAATGTATTTTTTTTAATTTAAGATAATTGACAAATAATCAGGTATAGTTTATTATTTAATTAGCATGATAATATCATGCTAGATTGCTTTCATGATTATAATGAAAGTGAATCAACCAAAACCCCCTGAAGAGGTACCGAAAGGTACCTCATTTTTATATTATAAATAATATTTCTTTCTATCATTTAATAATCTACTAATATGTTAAAATATATATGGAGTGATTATATGATATTATATACATTCTTTATAAAACCACTTATAAAAATAACTAAAATATTATTTAAACCATTATTTATCATTATAGAAATATTTAAACCTAAAAAAGAATCATATCCCTATATTATAATAAATAATATTAAGATAACTAAAGAACAATTATTATTATTAAAAAGATATAAAATAAATTATAATGTTAAAAATGTAGAACAATTATTAAATAATATATATGAAGAATCATGTTATTGCTATGACGATAAAGGAATACCAATACCAATGTATGAAAATGATTGTAATATATTAGATGATTTATATAATGATATAAAAAAACAAAATTAAAAAGATAATAGATAAATTTATAGTATAATAAATATTAGTTGGTGATTATATGTCTAAATATGAATTTTTTATAGCAGGTAAAACTAGAAATAAAGATAATATTCTAAAAATATGTGATATTTTTGATAAATATAATATTTCATATTATTGCTTTTTAAAAAATGACGATACTATGAATAGCTATGGAAATAATGATCAAACAGAAGAAGAAAAAATGCAAGTATTTGAAAAACTTGAATTAAAAAGTGATATTGTTTTAAATATTTTTAAACAAGATCTCGAAAATGAAAAAGCTAGTAAAAACTTTCTATTAGTATTACCAGCAGGCAAATCAGGTCATATTGAAGCTGGAATAGCATTTGGTATGAAGAAAAAATGCTATGCAATAGGTGAATATGATGCAACTGATTCACTATATAATATTTTTGAAAATATCTTTGAAAATGAACAAGAATTAGAAAAATTCTTAAAAGAATATAAGACTAGATAATCTAGTCTTTTTATATGCTATAATTAAATTGGTGATAATATGAAATATTACTTTGCAGGATCTATTAAAGGTGGAAGAGATAAAGTAGATATATTTCAAATAATTAATGAATATCTAAATAATCATGGAGAAGTACTAGATAAACATGTATGTGATCCTAATGTTTTAACATTAGAAGGAGATAAAACTCCAGAAGAAATCTATTTAAGAGATATAAAATGGATTAAAGAATGTGACATGTTAGTAGCAGAAGTATCAACTCCTTCACTCGGCGTAGGATATGAACTATCATATGCAGAACAACTTAATAAAGATATAATTGTTATATATGATAGTAAAGTAAAAGTAAGTTCAATGATACTAGGTAATGATTATTTTAAAAAAATATCATATAATAATAGTGAAGACTTAATAAATAAATTAAGTAATATAATAGAATAGGTGATAATATGGAAGAATATAGTGGTAAAAGAACATTATATATAGTTATTGGAGTAATAGTATTACTAATACTATGTATAGTAGGTTACTTTGCTTTCTTTAAAAAAGATAATAAAAAAGTAGAAGTAAAAGAAAACGATAAAGTAGAAGAAAATTTACCATTTGTAGAAAAGAATGAAATAGAATTATTATCTACAACTACTAAATATGAAAATCCAATCTTTCCCTATATCACAGATGATAAAAATAATTATGTAGCATCTATAGATACAATATTTAATAAAACAAATTCATCATATGAATTTTATGATTTAAAAGTAGAAAATGATGGAGATACTGATATATATACTTTTAAAATAAAAGTAGAAGTACCTATAGAATATATAACATATAATGAAGGAGATTATATATATACATATAGTACTGTATTACCAACATTATTTGATTATTATACTGGAGAATGTTATAAAGAAGGTATTGTATCTTTAGATAATAGTATGATAGGTATGGATGTAACAGAAAAAAATAAAGAAATGAAATATACAGATATTACTTGGGATGGTAAAACATACCAAATAGGAGTTCTAAAAGAAATAACATCATCTTGGGATGGTAATAAAGTAATAGGTGAACAAGATGGTCAAACTCTATATGGAGATACTTCTAGATCTACAATTCAATATACAGTTAAAACACCAAAAGATTATAATGGAGTATTAGTAGAAATATATAAAAGAGGAAGTACTAGAGATTCATTTGAAAAATATCTAAAAAGATATAAAAAATATATGGAATTATTAAAAGAAGCAGAAGAAAATGGTTATAAGAGTGATGAATTATTAGAAATGGAAAACACTCAAGAAAAAGTAGTTACTCTATTTGAATCTACTTTAGATACAGAATTAAAATATACTAAAGATGACTTCTATGTATTTAGAGTAAATAGTATTACTAAACAATAAGAGGAAATTTATTTCCTCTTTATTTATGTTATAATAAAACTGGTGATACTTATGAATAATAAGAAAAAAATAATAATTATAATAATATCTATAGTTGTTATATTATTAATTGGAACTTTCTTATACTTCTTATTACATAAGAAAGAAGATTCTAAAGAAGAAAATAAATTATTACCATACGTAGAAAGTAATAATATTAAAATAGGTGATCCTGATGAAGGATCAGAAGTACATGTTCAAGCTTATGGTAAAGATACTAATAAAAATATCTTCCTACCTGATGGAGTAATATTTGATAAAGATAATAAAGCTTCTTATGAGTATTATGATTATAATGAGACTGAACCAGATGAAGATGGATATGTAGTTTACTCATTCAAAGTTAAATATGCATCAATAGTTAAATATACAGTAGATTCTAATATAGAAAAACCACAATGGTCATTATCAAGTGCAATGTTAGTACCAAGTATATTTGATTATTATACAGGTAATATTTGTTTAGAAAAACATGATACTAATGGTACTGTAAATATTTATGATGTAAACAAATATTCAAATGAAGAAATGGCTTTTACAAATATGTCTTGGAATGATAAAGATTATAAAGTAGGAGTTCTTATGATATTTGAAAAAGTATCAACAGAAAAACATGTAGATGATATTGTTAATAACATTACACATTATAGAGTTAATTATAATTATGTAATAACATATTATGTTAAAGCACCAAAAGATTATGATGGCTTATTAGTATTCTTAAATAAAGATGGAGCATCTGTTAAAAATGTTCAATCACAAAAAGATTTATTAAAACATTATGAAGAATTACAAAAAGAAGAAGAAAAAACTGGTGAAAAAACAGAAGAGCAACAACAAATAGAAGAAAATGCTAATAAAGTTATTAAACTATTAGATAAAGAAAATGCTAAGGGAGAAAAACCAGATAAAGATGACTTCTATGTATATAGACTTAAGGATATTAAAAAGGAGATCAATTAGATCTCCTTTTAAAAGTCATAATCATCATCTATACGAATAATACTAATAGCATCATTAACATCTATTTTTCTAGATAACTTATATTTGCCTGCATATTTTAATAAATCTGTATATTCAGTTTCAGCACTTAATATTAATTCATTATTATCTATCTTAATATTAATATCTTCACCAGCATATATTAAATCATCTTCTATATCTAGCCATTCTTCAAATATCATTTCTTCTTTATCAAATAAACTAATATATAATGTTTCCTCATCTACTTGAAAAGCATACATTTTATAATTATTTAATACATATAAACCATTATATTTACTAGAAAAATAATTATAATCAGCTTCATAATAATATTCATACCAATCTATATCAGTAAAATCTAATGTTTTAGTATAAGTACCTGACTTATATTTTTCATTATCAGATTTAAATATTATCTTTTTCTTTTTAGGTTTAATAGTAAAAAAATCACATTTAACTTCATTATTTTCTATATCACATATACCATCTTCAAAAGTAGTAGCAGTATCAATAGAATAATATAATTTACTATCAGTGAAATATAAATTTAATTCAGTACTATTTCCGTCAATAGTATATATACCACTATATGAACTAAAATCTTTTTTATTATCAGTAACTATATATATTAATAAAGCAATAAATAATATAATAAACAATAATATTATTAAAATCTTCTTTTTATTCATAAAATCACCAATAAAATTATAACATATATTAATTAGTAGTTGACAATTATTAAAAAAGTGATAATATATTCAAGTCCAATTTTAGCATGATTAGTTGGACATCTATATTATATTTATAGATTTGGGATATTACACATCCCACCCCCAAGAGTATAAACATCTTTATAGATGTTTTTTTATTTGTTATAATATTAATAGAATAGAAGGATTAATATGAATAAGAGAGTAATTACTATATTAACAATATTATTAGTATTAACTACTATCTTAGTAATAGGTAGATCTAATATTAATTCTTCAAATCTGCGAACAGATTCTGGATTTGATACAGATTATGGATCTAGTTCTAGTAGTTCTGGTTCATATAGTTCAAGTAATGATACTTATCATTCAAATCATAATAATACAACATATAATAATAAAAAAGATAATAAGGATGAAGATCCTTATAAACTGCCAGTAAAGAAACAGGAAAAAGAAAAAGTAAAATTAACTGAAAAAGAGAAAAAAACAATACTTATTATAATTGCCATAATAATTATATTAATATTTATAATATCTGTTCTTAATAAAAAATCTACAGCATTAACTAGAGAAAATAATGTTGATTTAGAAATATCTGAAGAAAGATTACAAAAATTTCTTCCAGAATATACACTTAAATCCATAAAAAAAGAATTATATGAAAGATTTATAACTATTCAAAAAGCATGGATGGATTTTGATTATGATACATTAAAAGATAATTGTACTGATGAATTATATAATTCTTATAGATCACAATTAGAAGTCTTAAAAATGAAGAATGAAAAAAATACTATGACTTTATTTAATAAGAGAAGTATGATAATATCAGGTATATATAGTGATAATAATATAATAGTAGTAGAAGTAATGTTAGCAGTAACGTTTATTGATTATATAAAAAATACTATTACTAATAAAATAGTTAAAGGTAATTATTCACCAATAACCAATTGTTATGAAATGACATTTGTAAGAAATAATATAGTAGATAATTTAGTTACTTGCCCTCATTGTGGAAATAATCTAAATATTAATGTATCACAAACATGTCCATATTGTAATTCAGTTATTGTAGTAAATCCTAATAAATTAGTATTAAATCAAAAAATAAATAAGAAAACTATAAGATAAAGAGGTGTTAATATGAATAAAAGAATAATAGCAGTATTAGTAGTATTATTAATATTAACAACCGGTTTAGTTATAAGTAGATCTAATATTAATAGTTCTAATTTAAGAACAGATTCTGGATTTGATACTGATTATAGTGGTGGAGGAGACTATGGTGGTAGTAGTTCATGGAGTAGTAGTGATTATGATTATTCACCAAGTTATTCTCATTCCAGTTCATCAAATGGTACTGGGGAAGTGGATTTAGAAGGTTTCTTCTCTATCATGATATTTATTATCTTTATGTATATAATATTTATTGGATACCCATCAAGTGCTAAAAGAGAAAATCTCTATACCGGAATATATGAAGATATATCGGAAGAAGAATTACAAAAGTTGTTGCCTGAATATACATTAGAACAATTAAAACAAGAACTATATAATAGATTTGTTGAAATACAAAATGCCTGGATGAATTTTGATTATAATTGTATTGAAGAAGATTGTACTAATGAATTATATAATTCTTATAAACAACAATTAAAAGTATTAAAAATAAAGAAACAACAAAATGTAATGCAAGATTTTCATAGAATAGAAATGTATATTACTAAAGTATATGAAAGAGATAATACTATAGCAGTAGAAACATTCTTAAAAGTATCATTCTTAGATTATATAGTTAATACTAATAATCAAAGAGTAGAACAAGGTAAATCTTATAGGCCTATTACTAATCATTATGAAATGACATTTGTTAGATCTAAAATAAGTAATAGTAAAATACCATGTCCACATTGTGGATCAGAACTAGATATTACTGTTACTCAAGAATGTCCATATTGTAATTCTATAGTAGTAGTAACTCCAAATAAATTAGTATTAAGTAAAAAAACAAATAGAAAAACCATATAGGGGGAATAAATAATGGAATTAAATAATTTTAATGAAGCAATGTTTATAACAAAAGTAAATAATATTTTTATAAAGTATTATTCCGCCATCATGTTAGATGAATTAGATACAGTAAAACACTTTGTAAGTGAACAAGTCTATAATGAAGGTAAAAATATAATTAATAATTATAAAGCTAATGGATATCGTCAAATGTATGATATGTTAAATGTTAAAGATTCTAAAATAAGAGATATTAAAGAGAATCCGGATAATTTTGTTATAACTGTCTATCTAGAATCAAGATATCTAGATTATCAAATAGATCTAGATACAGGAGAATTCTTATCCGGAAACGACAAAGAAAGAATACAAGTAAATTATTTATTAGAATTTACTAGAAAAAAAGATACTAAAGAACAATCAATAGCTAGAATATGTCCTGGTTGTGGTAATACTATAGATGTTAATAATAATGGTAAATGTAATTATTGTGGAGCATCATATAATCAAAAAGATTATGATTGGGTATTAACTAAAATAACTAAAATATAAGATACTTTTACATAGAAATAATTAAATATATTGTAATAAATTAAAAAAAATGATATTATGAAAATATAATGATAATATAGAGGAGATGTTAATAATGAGTACTTCAGGATTTAATCCAACACTAGTAAGAACTTCGATTACAGCAGTTAATACTGCACACAGTGATTTAATGAACTGTATAGGAACAAAGATGCAATCAAATTTCGTTGCACCAATGGGAACTGCATGGTATTGTAATCATGCTCAAGATTTCTTTGCAGGTTTCAAAACTGCAATGGATGACTTAATCACAAAGAGTGATAGTACATTCCAAAGTGTAGTTGATACTATGAATCAAGCTGCAGATAACTGGGCTAAAGGAACTAAAACTACTTTTGCAAAAGTTCCATTCAAAAATTTCACTAAGAAAATTGAAGTAGAAGGAGTTATCTTAGAAAATCTTAATGATGAAAGAGGTATTGATCCTTCAGCTGCAACTTCAAATCTTAGTAAGCTAACTACATTAGCTACTGAAGCTGACAGTGCTTTAACAAAAGCAACTAATGCTGTTAAGAATTGTGGATTCTTAGGTGGAGACCAAGCTGCTAACTTAGTTAATTCATTAAATGATATTAAAACTAAAGTTAAAGAAGCATTTGGTTCAATTAATAGTGAAGCAAAAACTAATATTGAAGAAACTATTAAAGATTATGGTACTATTGAAACTACAAATGCTGGATCATTTGTTGCTAAATAATAGTTAGTAATAATTGAAAAATAAACTAGTATAGATAAACCTATACTAGTTTTTTCTATTTTATGATATTATTATAATAAGGTGATAGTATGAAAGTAATATTATTTACAGAAAAGAAAATACATACATTTTATTTTTCTACTCAAACATCTGGTAGTTATAGTTTTGATTCTGATGAAAATGAAGAATCAAAACTAATTAATATAGAACAAAGAAATAATAAGTGGGTTTTATATTCAACAGTTGAATCTAAAGTATTACTTGATGGAAACCCAATAGAGTCTATAGAAATACAACCAAATAATTATTACCAAATAAAAAGATATAATACTATTCATACTATATATATTAAACTAATGGATGAAAATAATTTAACATCTTATACTTTTAATGAAAATATTAATTTAACAATAGGAAATACTCAAGAAAGTTCTATTGCTATATCTAAAAAACATATTAGTAATTTAAAAGTAGAAATAAAGTATGTTAATGGGTTATTAACACTAACCCAAAACCTGTTAGAAACATATATTAACAATAATAAAGTTTCTCAAACAGATAAAGTTATTAATCCAGAAGATGTTATTAACATTTATGGAATAGAAATAACATTCTATAATCAATTATTAGTAATAGATGCTCCTAAAGATGAAATAGTAATTGATGAAAATAGAAGTAAAATAGTTAAATTTTCTCATAAACCAGAAAATTATAAAATACTAGATGTTAAAGATACAGATTTATATTCTAAAGAGAGTTATTTCTCTAAAGCACCAAGAATTAGAAGACAAATAGAAGAAAAAGAAATGAAAATAGATTTACCTCCAACACCTAAAACAGGAGATAATCTTCCTTTAATATTAACTGTAGGACCCATGTTATCTATGGGTGTTACTTCAGTAATATCAATAATTAATATTATAAATAATATCAATAAAGGAGAAACAACTTTAGAAAGATCATGGACTGCATTAGTACCTAGTATTGTAATGCTTGCAACTACTATATTATGGCCATTTCTAATAAGAGCATATAATGATCATATGTTAAGAGTAGATAGAAGAAAACTAACTAAGAAATATCAAGAATATCTATCTGAAAGACAAGAAGAATTAGAAAAAGAAGCAGTATTAGAAACAAGTATTCTTAGAGAAAATCTTTTAACATGTGATGATTGTCTAAGAATAATTAATTATAAAAGAAATAACTTCTGGGATAAAAGAATAGAACAAAATGATTTTCTAGAAGTAAGAGTGGGACTCGGAGATGTCCCTCTAAAAGTTAAATTAAATATTAGAGAAGAACAATTTACTGTAGAACAAGACTTCTTAAAGAAAGAAGCACTTAAATTAGCTAAAAGTTATGAAAAATTAAGTAATGTACCAGTAGGTTATTCTTTCTTTGAAAATAATTTAACTGCTATTATGGGTAAAGATGAATTAAAATATAATTTTTTAAATAATTTAATATTACAATTAGCAACTTACTATTGTTATGATGAACTAAAATTTATTGTCTTTACTAATAAAGATAATGAAAAGAAATGGGAATATTTAAAATATAGTAATTATGTTTTTAATAATAATAAAACATTAAGATTCTTTGCTACTAATATAGAGGAAGGAGAAAAACTAAGTTCTTCTCTATATCCAGAATTAAATTATAGATTAGAAATATCTAAAGATAAAAAAGAATATGTACCATTTAAACCATACTATATTATTATAGTTGATGATTATAATACATATAAGAAAATTAATTTCTTACAAACAATAACTGAATTAAATAATAATATAGGTTATAGTGTAATAATACTTGAATCAGTATTAAATAGATTACCTAGTAAGTGTTTGAACTTTATTAACTTATCTGAAGGTAAATCAGGTATCTTAAAGAACTCTTTTGATAATCAAGAAATAATAGATTTCCAAGATGAAATTAATACTAATATTAATATGATGGAGATATTTAAAATATTATCAGATATACCTATAGAAATAGAAGGAGTACAACAACAAATGCCTAATTCTATTTCATTACTAGATATGGAAAAAGTAGGTAAAGTAGAACAATTAAATATTTTAAATAGATGGAAAACAAATGATTCTACTAAATCTTTAAAAGCTGAAATAGGAGTTAAAGAAGATGGTAATTTCATGTATTTAGATTTACATGAAAAATATCATGGACCACATGGTTTGATAGCCGGTATGACCGGTTCAGGTAAATCAGAATTTATAATTACATATATTTTATCTATGTGTATGAATTATAGTCCAGATGATATATCATTTGTACTTATCGACTATAAAGGTGGAGGTCTAGCTTTTGCTTTTGAAAATAAAGCAGCAGGAGTAATCCTGCCTCACTTAGCAGGTACTATCACCAACTTAGATAAGAATGAAATGAATAGAACTTTAATTAGTATTGATAGTGAAGTAAAAAGAAGACAAGTTGAATTTAATAAAGCAAGAGATCTATTAGGTGAATCTACTATAGATATTTATAAATATCAAAAATATTATCATGATGGTAGATTAAAAGAAGCAATACCACATCTATTTATAATATGTGATGAGTTTGCTGAATTAAAAGCTCAACAACCTGATTTTATGGATGATTTAATAAGTGTTGCTCGTATAGGTCGTTCTCTAGGTGTTCACTTAATTCTAGCTACTCAAAAACCTAGTGGAGTAGTTAATGATCAAATCTGGTCTAACTCTAAATTTAAGGTATGTTTAAAAGTACAAGATGAATCAGATAGTAACGAAATGTTAAAGAAACCAGATGCAGCTAATATTAAACAAACAGGTAGATTCTATCTACAAGTTGGTTTTGATGAATACTTTGAAATGGGTCAATCTGCTTGGTGTGGAGCTAAATATTATCCTTCAGAAAAAGTAATTAAACCAGTAGATAAAAGTGTAAATATTATTGATAATGATGGATCATATATCAAGAGTATTCAAGGAAGTTCTAAACAAACTAAGAGAGAAGCTCAAGGAGAACAATTATCAGCTGTAATGAATGAAATAATTAAAGTAGCTAATGAACAACATAAAAAAGTATCTAAATTATGGTTAGATAATGTTCCTGATACTATCTTAGTAGATGAATTAGAAAAGAAATATAATATTACTCATGAACCATATAAGGTTAAAGCCTTAATAGGTGAATATGATGCACCAGAAAGTCAACAACAAGGATTAGTAATATATGATTTAATAGAACAAGGTAATACACTCATATATGGGGTAGATGGTATAGAAAGAGAAAAAGTCTTAACATCTATTATCTATTCCAGTACTAAAAATCATTCTTCAGATGAATTACAAATATATACATTAGATTATGGTTCTGAATCATTAAGATCTTTCTTACCATTACCCCATGTAGGTGATATGGTATTTAATGGAGAAGAAGATCGTAAAAGAGGTTTATTTAATATTATAAAAAATGAAATAAGTGAAAGAAAAAAATCATTTATTAATTATGGTGGAGATTATAAAAACTATATAGCTAATAGTGGTGAAAAGAAACCAATTATTATGTGTATAGTAAATAATTATGAAACTATCTCAGAACAGATGCCAGATTTTGCCGATGAATTTCCAGAATTAGTACGTGATTCATCTAGATATGGAGTAGTATTTATACTTACTGCAAATGGTGTAACATCAGTTAATACTAAAGTAAATCAAAACTTTAATAATATATATGCATTACATCTAAAAGATGAAACAGAAGTATATAGTATATTTAGATCAAGATCTAAAATTATCTTAAAGAATACTATAGGTAGAGGTTTATTTGAAACTGATTCAGTTCATGAATTCCAAACTGCATCATTAGTAGATGATGAATCTAAACAAAATAATTTCATTTTAAATTATGTTAATGAACAAAAAACTAAGAATAAAACAATTGCTAAACGTATACCTACAATGCCAGAACATATAACATTAGACGTAGTAGAAAAAGAATTTAATGATATGACAGCTATACCAATTGGTATAGGGAAGGAAAAACTTGATATTAAGAAATATAATTTCTCTTCCCTAATATTCAGTATTATATCTTCCACAAGAGTAGAGAATACTAAACGTTTAGTAAGAAGTTTAATTAGAGAATTTAAAGAAATAAATGTTAAAACAATAGTAGTAGATACAACAGAATTATTATTAGAAGAAAAAACATTTGTCGATAATTATTTTGATAATGATTATAATACAGTCGCATCTACATTAAATGATTATTTAGATAAACTAATAGAACAAAATGCACCACCAAAAGTAAGTAATACAGTTATTATATTTATGGGCTTAGATAAATATATTTCTAATTTAGATGACACATCTAATATGGATACCTTATTTAGTAAGATAAAGAAATATGAAAAAGTAAGTATAATAATAGTAGAAAATAGTAATAAATTAAAGAATTACATGTATGATACTTGGTATAATCAAAATATAGATAACAGTAATGGTATCTGGGTTGCAACTGGTATGCATGATCAAAGTCTATTCAAGAATTCTATATTTAGTAGAGAACAAACTCAAGAATATAAAAATGATATGGGCTTCTTCATAGCTGATGGAGTAGCTACTTTAACTAAATTAATTGATTTCTATAATACAGGAGATGATGAAGATGAATAATAAAGTCTTAATTAAACTCTTAGTACCAGCTACAGGACAAACTTATGATATATTTATTCCTGTAAATGAGTTAGTATGGAAAATAAATAAATTGATAGTTAAAGCCATATCAGATATTAGTGATAATATTATTAATCCCCAAAATAAATATGTATTTGTTAATAAAATAACTAATAAGATATATGAAAGTAATGATATAATAATAAATACAGATATTAGAAATGGAACTGAATTAATATTATTAAAGGTAGAGTGATTATATGAATATAGAACAACCAGCAGGTCTAAACCTGCCTACTAATAAAACAGATATTAAAAATGATGATAATATCAAAAATGTTGATAACACTCCTAGTTATCAACAACAGGATTCTATCCTGTCTATTGTTAATACAGAACAATATCAAAATATTCCTACTATAGATACAAATAATAATTATGAAACAATAGATTTATCACAATATTTAGAATAAAAGATTACTATAAATAGTAATCTTTTTTTGTTTATAAATATCCTAAAATATTATATAATTATATATGATAGGATGGTGTATTATGAACGGATTAGAAAATATTCATATTAATACTGATAACAATAATACCGCACTAGATACATCATCTAGTATCTCTCTTAATGGATCATCATCTACTAGTAGAAATAGAAATAATACACCAGTAAATACTGATAGAGGTACTGTTACTGAAACAGAAGATTATGATCTTCTAGCTGCAGAAACACCAGAAGGTTGCAAATCATATATTGCTAAAAAAGGAGATACTTTCGCTAGTATTGCAACCTTAAATAATGTTGATGTAGAAAACTTAAAAAGTATAAATTATAAAATTCAGGGCGAAGTCTCTGAAGGGGATATAGTATATATCCCTATGCAAGAGTTAGATATGAATCCAACCGAAGCTGGCGGAGGTGGAGGAGGATCTTCCTCCCTAGATGCTGATGTTCCATCCACTGGCGGTGGCGGTGGTGGAGGCGGAGGTTCATCCGCACCTACTAAAGGAGCTAATTCTAATACACCAAAAACTTCACCAAAAGGTGGAGGTAGTGATGATAAACCAAATAATGATCCTTCAAAATCTGCTAGAGGAACATTGCCTGGTTCTAGTAAGTATTCTCATTCTACCTCTGACCTTAGATCATTAAATTTAAGTGAATTAGATGAAATAGCAGCTAATTATAAAGCAAGAGCTAAAGAACTTAGAGATAGATTAAGTCAATTACAATTAGAAAAAGATTCAATCTTAAAAGACGCTTTAGCATGGTATGACGCAAATAAAGATCATTTAGATAAAAATTTATCAGAAGAACAAATCTTTGATTTATATTTAAAAAATAATTCTAGTGCTATAAAAACATATGAAAAATATAGTGATTATATAGATGAAATAAATAGACTTAATGATGAATTAAATACAATAAACGAAGATTCTGAACAACTTTATATTGTCATGTTACAAAAAGTTCAAGAAGAACAAACTAATTTAGAAACAGAATATAATAATTTAAAAACAAAAGCAATACAATGGTATGAAACAAATAAACCACAATTAGAAAATGATAATGAAGAAACTATAATAAATACATATTTAAAACAATTTGGTGATGATTATTCATACAGGACATATAGAGAGTATCAAACCAAAATAAATGATTATAGTAATAAAATAGATAATATAACAGCAATAATTGTTAATTATACATGTGGTTATGAAAATGCTGATGAAGGTATTACAGCAATGTATAAAAATATGTATTCAGATGAATATATTGATTCCTTAGATTTAGATACTGAATATAAAGATATGCTAAAAGCATGTATGAAAAATGAAGATGAAGGTAGCTTAATACTAGTAGCATCTATAATCGGTTTAGTTAAACAAAAAGAAAGTTTAGAAGCAGAACTAGATAAAGTAGGAATGGAATATGTCGATTATGATGGAAGAGGTTCTGCAGCTCAACAAACAATAAAAGATCATACTGCTAAATTAGATAATATAAAGAATCAAATAAAAGTTATAGAAAAACAAATATATGAATCTAAAAATCAATTGAATTTAATGAAATATCAAGATTACTTCAATCAAGTAAGTGATACTGAATTAGAATATGATTCAACAACTTATATTAAATCTATATTTGAAAATAATCCAGAATTATTTGAGGATATAAAAAATGATTCTTGGTTTAGTTATGTTCGTAATGAGGTAGGTAATGAAGCATCAGATGAAGAAATAGCAGCTCTAGTTATTCTAACAGCTTACGATGGAACTTTTATAACTGATAGAACACCAGGAGATTCTGAATATAATGCTTTTAGTACTATGGTATGGGGTCCATCTTATTCTGTTGAAATCAATGTTATGGCTCTATTTGATATTTTAAATAAATATTATCCATCAGATAGCTTACGTTTATTTCAAACAATTATTTCTTTTGATGAATCACTAGCAGCTAAATATATGACTACAGAAGAAAAGAACGTATATAATAAATTATTTAAAGAAGATCCTATAAAGGCATATCAATTTGTTGAAGATATGCAAATGACCCTTAATCAAAGATGGGCTTATGAACAAGCACAAGATAAATTTAAAGAAATAATAAGTAATCCTACAGAATTTGGTCGTTTAATAGATACGGGAAAATATGGAGTAGGTCAAGGACTAAAAGGATTCTTTGAAAATATAATGGGATTATTTAGTGGAAATAGTGATCCAACAGTAACAGAATATGCATCTCAATATTTCTTACAATTTATGGCTAATGCTTTCGAAGTAGCTAAATTAGGTAGTATTGATAGTACTAAATTAGATGAATTATATAACCAAGTAGAAATAAAAAATGGAGAAGAATATCGCTTTATAAATGAAGATGAATATAAATCACTTAAAGAATTATTAAATCAAAAAGGTTCTATAAATGGCTATGACATTCTTTATATTAAAGAAGCAATATCTGAAGATGAATATAAATTTTCAACAGAAGTATATAATTCAGATTATTTTAAAGTATTCTTAGATTCATATGGAGGAGAAAGAGAAAAATTCTTATCTAATTGTTTCTTCTCAGCAGGAAATAGTATTGGTAATATGTTACCATCAATCATGTTATCTATTATGTGCCAACCACTAGGAGCAGCATGTACAATAGGTAATACAACTATTACTTGGGGTCAAATTGCAGCCAATGCATCTATGTTCTTATCTGCAACAGGAGGAGCATGGAAAGAAGCAAAGAGAAATGGTAATGGACAATTTGAATCTCTATTATATGGTATTTTAAATGGTACTTCAGAAGTAGGTGTAGGTTTCTTATTAGGTCGTGTACCATTTGTATCTAGAGTATCTAAAGTTACAGAAGATTTAGCAGCTGGTCAAGGTAATATTTTAGTTAAATCAGGCTTAGCATTATTATCAGATATCTTTAATGAAGTAACAGAAGAAGTAGCTCAAGTATTTATTGAAGGTGGATTAAAGACAATAGTCTTAGATGAAAAAGTAACATTAGAAGATATGTTAAAACAAATACCAGAAACAATAATAAGTACTATCATATCAACAGGAACATTAAATGGTATGACTACTGTAATTCAATTAGGTGGCTTAGCTGTATCAATAGGACCAGAAGATGCTATTAATATGTTCTTAGCTAAAAATAGTGAAGCATTTTTACAAGCATTAATAGCAGCTAAAACAGATAATATAAATATATTAAAAGAAATAATAGATAGTGATAATATAAGTGAAAGAGAAAAAGCATTAGTAATATCTAGATTAAGTGATGATAATCAAAAGGTAGATTTACTATCTAAATTAAAAGATCAAGCTGCCATAGATGGAGTATTATTAAGTTTAAAAGATGATAATGCTAAATTAAAAGCAATGGAATTTGCTTCAGAAGAAGTAAAAACTTATTTAGTAGATTCAATAGATACAAATAAATTAAATGCAGAAACAATAAAAGAAATAGTTCAAAATGATGATATACTACAATACTTTAATTCAGATGCTAAACAATCTATGCTATCTAAATTAGGTAGAGAAGAATTACTAATGTATCTAGCTGATCGTGGTATAGCAATAGTAGATCCAGATGATACTAGTTTCTATACAATAGATATGAATGCAGCAAATAATAATAATACATTAGAATTAGCAGATATAGTAATAAGTTTAAGAGCAACAAGTCCTAATGAAGATATATTAACATCAGATGGACAAGTATTATTCTTAGCAGATTATGACTATGTTAATACAACAGTAGTATATGATATAGCTGCAACAAGTAATTCATCATTAACAGAAATAAACAGTATAGATGTAATAGCTGGAATAAGAAATATGGAAGCAGCAGGTTATACCAAAGAAGATATTATTCACTATATTGATTCAGTAGATAATGCAAGAAAGATGATTTTAGAAAATGATGTAGTAAGCTGTGATGAAATTATTTCACAAACTGATGCAGTAAAAATATTAGGTGAAATATTTAAAGATAATAACCCTGTTGCAATGGCAGTAATGAGTCAAATGTATGGTTTATCTGGAGATCAAATAAAAGAAGCAATACTAAAAAGTAAGCAATTTAGTGAAGAAGAAGTAGAAGAATTCTTCTCATCTGTAGCAGGACAATATATCCTTTCATTATTACCAGATGAAATAACTGCAATAAGTTCATATTGTGGAGCCGGCTATACCCCAATGAATGGTTATATGCGTGGAGATCAAAGATACAATTCTCCATCTATAGCTCAACAAGTAAATAATCTAAGATCTGCATTACAAAAATATCCTGGTATAAGTCAACCAATGTTACTATATCGTGGAGATACAATAAGTTTTGTTAAATGTAGTCCAGAATTAGCAGCAATATTTGATGGTATAGGTAAATATGATAACCCGGCAATCCTATCAGCATTCCAAAGCGCTGTAGGTTATCAAATTACAACTGATAATTTCTTAAGTTGTTCACCATCTTATCAATGCTCTTTTGCTACTAGTTCAGCTAAAAATGTCGTATTAGAAATAATGGCCCCACCAGGTACACCTGGTGCATATGTTAATATGATGGGCATATATAATTTAGAAAATGAATTTTTACTAATGGACGGATTAGATATGACCATCATAAATGCCTACATTGGAAGTGATGGTAAAGTACACGTTCAATTAACTGTTGATTCTACTGCAAATACTCGTAATACAGTAGATTTAGATACAATAAGAGCATTAAAAACAGATACAGATAGATTAAATTATCTTAAAACAATAAAAGATAATGAAACTAAAATAAAAGCACTTAGATATCTAAGTTATAGTGATGCTTTATCATATGATGGAGAAAAGATAATATTTAGTATTGGTGACATATCAGATAAAGATGTTAGAACTAAGATAAAAGAAATATCTGAAGCACTACCTGATTATTCAATAGTAAGTGTTGAAGGCTTAGTATTATATGATGCAGCAACTAAAACAATAAATGATCATACTATTGATTCGGTAGAATTAGTAATAGAATTAATTGATAGTGGAGCATTAGCAGAAAACTCTTCAACAAATAATATGGAAATAGATACAACTCTATTAGGAACAACAACATTAAAAGATGCAGTAAATGCTATCTTAGATGTTAATACAGATGCAGATATATATACAAGTGATGGTACTAAAATATATGATTCAACAACTGGAAAAATAACATTACCAATAGTATTAAGTGATAATGCTAAAGCAATAAATGATAGAATTAATAGTGCACCAGCAGGTTTTGAAGTATCTAAATACTATGAATTATTAAATATATTATATGAATATCAAGAAAAAGGTATGAAAGTACCTGTAGATGATATAGTAGATGTAATTAATTCTAATCAAGAATTAAGAGTATCACTCGTAGCAGGTGCTAGAGAAGCAATTACTAATTTACTAACTGCTTGTGGTTATACAGGAGATACAACATCAATAACAGATCAATTATTAAATATGTTAACAGGTGGAGATACCTTTATTAATGGTCGACTAGGAGATGGAATAGATTGGCAAGGATTTATTAATCTATTAAGAGGAGACTTCAAAAAACAATTAGAAACTCTAGTTGCTGAAGGAAAAGTACCAATAGTATGGAGTAGTATAAATAATGATAACCATTCTACAATGAATGAACATTATGCTACTATTGAAAATACTACTATTGGAGAAGAATTAGCTAATCTATTAGATGCCTTATTCCCTAATTGGGATGGAGTAGGATCTCCTAGACAAGTAGAAATATGGGAAATGTTATCTGAAGTATATGCAGAAGAATTAAATGAATTAAAAGATCCAGCTACAGGAGAACCATATACTAATATTCAATTTGTATATCCATCAGATAAAGAAATGGATCAAAGTTTTGGAGAATTATTCAAAACAGTAGAATTCCCTATATTATTAAAGAATGGTAATGTAAAAACTTTAACTTTAGTTAAAGTTAATCAAGAAACAATGGAAGTATTAGAAAAAGTAGAAGTAGATATTTCTGATATAGTAGAATTCTATCAAAATGGTTTAACTTCAACAGTACAAGATCCAGAATTAAATAATAAAGCAGTTGAAATGTTAATCAAAAAAATTCAAGATGGAGATTATACTACAACATATTCATTAGAACAACAAATGAAAGATACATCTAATTATGTTCATTTAGATGAAAATAAAGTTATAATAAATGAATCTGATTTAGAAAACTATAATGAATATTATGACTTAGGTGAAACAGTAGAATTATTAAGAAAAATGTATCCAGGTCAAGAAATATATCTAGAAGATAGATTAATATATGATCCTGAATTTGATTTATTAGATGAAGTAGCAGTCTATGGTGTTAATTTCCATGATAATGTTGATATAGAAACATTAGCTGATATAGATATAATGGATAAAGTACAAGAAATGAAAGCAGCCGGCGTACCTAGAGAACAAATAGAAAGCTATATTAGTGCTATGCAAAGAGCATTAGCAATACTAAGAAATAATCCTGATAACTTTGCCGGCGTTGATGCAGAGTTAGATCAAGATGATACAGTAGAAGCATTAAATGATATATTCCAAGATGGCTCTAAAATAGCAGGAGTAATTAGTGCATTAATAAGATTTGGTACATATTCTGTAGAAGATATCAAAAAAGAATTATTAACTTATTATCCAACATCATTTACTCAAGAAGAAATAGATGATTTCTTTAATAATAATCCTGCAGGACAATATTTAAATACTTTAACAACTGATGAAATATGGGCTATTAATAAATATACTACTGGAGACTTTACACAAATAAATGAATACTTTAGAGGTAATATTAAAGGAACTCCAGAAATTATTAAAATAGCTGAAAATCTAAAAAGTGCAATTGCTAAGTATCATTTACAACAAGCAGTATACTTATATAGAGGAGATACAATAGATTTTACTAAATGTAATGAAACACTTACTAATCTAATAAGTGGTTTAGGTTCTAATCCTACACCACAACAAATAGTAGCTGCACTTCAAGCTGCAATAGGAATAGATATTACAACACAAAATGTTTTAAGTACATCACCAGGATACAATACATCATTTGCTTATAAAGATAATTATCCGGTAGTACTAGAAATATTAGCTCCACCAGGAACTAATGGTGCATACTTAAATATGGAAGCAAGTCAATTCTATAATAATGAAAATGAATTCTTACTTGCAGATCAAACTAATATGACAATATTAAATGTTTATTATGATGAAACTGGTGATAAAAAGATACATGTTCAAATGGTAGTTAATCCTAACTAATTTGACATAATATTTATATTGATTTATCATAAAAAATTATAAAGAGGTGAAATTATGAATGCATATGAATACATAAAAAAAGAATTAAATCAAACTAAAACAGATTTAATGTTTAAACCTGAATTATTAGATGAATTAACTGATAAGGAAAGACTAGAAATAGAATTAGAAATATTATCACTTATTAATAAAGGAAATAGAACTAGTTTTAAATATATTCCTTTCCTTAAAAAAGTTGATATACATAATAATATTAATAAATTAACTATCAAACAGTTAAATCCTTATTATCAAGCAGAAATATATAAGTATTTATACTTGAATAAACCAAATACTCAATATATTATTGATATCATTAATTTAGCTATGGATAATATCCAAGTATATAGCTTATTAATATTTATGTATGATGAACTAGAAAATGGAACTAGAATTAAAGCAGAAGTATTTGATGCAATAGTTGATATTAAAGATAAAAATCAAGGTGTATTCTTAGAAATGTATAATAAAAGAATGGGAGATAGAAAAGATTTACCAGAGCCAAACTCTGGTGAAAATGGTCCTATGTTCCATGTAAGAAATAATTTCACTTCAGAAGAACATAAACAAACAGTATTAAATAATCTTATTAGTTTAAGAAATAGACTAATAAAAGAAAATAGAGCTAAACAAGAAAGATTAAGTATTAAAGATTCCTTATATGGCTTTATAGTAGGAGATGCCTTTGGAGTACCAGTAGAATTCCAAAGTAGAAAAGTATTATCTATAAAACCAGTAACTAGTATGCTAGAGTATGGATCTCACCATGTACCAAAAGGTACATGGTCAGATGATTCATCCATGACTCTAGCTACTATGGATTCTATTGCTAAGAATCCAAATATTGATTATGAAGATATGATGCATAGATTTATTGAATGGTCTGAAAAAGCAGAATATACTGCTACAGATATAGTATTCGATATAGGAATAACAACAAGCAGTGCATTAAGAAACTTTATGTATCAAAATAAATCAGCTACTGAAGCAGGTTTATCTGATATCCGTTCCAACGGAAACGGATCGCTGATGAGAATATTACCTATAAGTTTATATGTATATACTAATATTCCAGAAGAAGATAAAAAAGTAGAAATAATTAATAATGCTTCTTCATTAACACATGCTCATGAAATAAGTAAAATGGGATGTTATATATATACTAAATTTATAGAAGCATTATTAAAAGGTTCTTCTAAAGAAGAAGCTTATAAAAGTATATGTTCTATAGATTATAGTAAATATTACTCAGAAGAAACAATAAAAGTATATGAAAGGATCTTAAATGGAAATTTAAAAAGTATAGGTGTAGATGATATATCATCTTCTGGCTATGTAGTTAGTACTTTAGAAGCAGTATTATGGACTATACTAAATACTAATAGTTTCCAAGAATCAATAATTAAATCAGTTAATCTAGGTAATGATACAGATACAGTTGGAGCCATAACCGGCTCCCTAGCCGGTATCTTGTATGGATATTCTTCTATACCTAAAGAATGGTTAGATGCAATACCAAAACAAGACTATCTAAATGGTTTAATAACTGAATATGATAAAGTACTTAATAAAGAAAAAAATAATTCTATAAAATTATAATAAGAGTTGGAGGTGACTCAAATGAGTGAAGCTTATGAAATTATAAAAAAAGATTTTACTCAAACAAAAAAAGATTTATTATTTCAACCAGAATTATTAACTCAATTAGAAGATAATGAAAAAAGAGAAATAGAATCTTTAATTATTAGTGAAGCTAAACTGGGAAACATATCTAGTTTTAAATATCTTCCATATTTAGATTATCGCCTTGTATCTGAAGAATTAACTAAAGAAGCAATAAATAAGTTTCCCAACTCAGTGAAAGCAGAAATATGTAGCTATTTATATCCAATTACAAAACTATATACATATGTAGATACTTTAACTAGTATAGCTTATCATGATCCAGAAGTATTTCATACTTTAATTAAAATGTATAAAGTTATGGAAGAAGGACGTGTTAAAGAAGAAACAGGGAAGACTATATTTCATATTCAAAAAACTAATGGATTTATCTATAAAGAATTATATGAAAAAGAGTTATTAAGTGAAGGAATAAATCTTGAACCAGAAAAAAAACCAATACAACCAATTTCTGAAGATAAAAAAGAATTATATAAGTCAATAAAAAACTTTAGAGATATATTATTACAACAAGTTATAGAAAAAGGAATTAAAGAAAGATCTAATATTAATAATTCTTTATATGGTTTTATAGTAGGAGATGCTTTAGGTGTACCAGTAGAGTTTCTAAAAAGAGAAGAGTTACATAAAAAACCAGTAACTGAAATGAGAGCGTTTGGTTCTCATATGGTTCCTAAAGGAACTTGGTCTGATGATACTTCTATGACTCTTGCTACAATGGATTCTATGACTAGAAAAAAGACAATAGATTATAATGATATCATGTTTTCTTTTAAAAGCTGGGTAATAGATAAGAATTATACTGCTACCGGTTCAGTATTTGATATAGGTAATACAACAAGAGAAGCAATAAGACAATATTCAATGGGAACACCACTTAAAGATTGTGGTGAAAAAGACTTTTATTCTAATGGTAATGGTTCATTAATGAGAATGTTACCAATAGCTTTTTATTTAACTACATTAGATATAGAAGAAGATAAAAAAGTAGAAATAGTTAATACTACATCTTCTTTAACACATGCTCATGAAATAAGTAAAATGGGCTGTTATATATATACTAAATATATAGAAGCATTATTAAAAGGTATCTCTAAAGAAGAAGCTTACAAATATATCTGTTCTATAAATTATAGTAAATATTATTCACAAGAAACAATAAAAGTATATGAAAGAATCTTAAATGGTAATTTAAAAGAATTACCAATTAATCAAGTATATTCTACTGGATATATAGTATATACTTTAGAAGCAGTACTATGGTCTATATTAAATAATGATAATTATAGAGAAACATTAATTAGAGCAGTTAATCTAGGTAGTGATACAGATACAATAGGAGCCATAACCGGCTCTCTAGCCGGTATCCTGTATGGATATTCTAATATACCTAAAGAATGGTTAAGTGTAATACCTAAAAAAGACTATCTAAATGGATTAATAACTGATTTTAATGCAACATTTATGAATATAGAACCAAATAATAAAAAGGTATTATAGAAGACACGTAAGTGTCTTTTTTTGTCCGATATATTTATCTAATAAAAAAAGATGGAATTTACTTCCATCTAATAGACACATATAAGTACTACCTCTAAAGGAGGTGATTATATGTCAAAGAAAAATTTATTAATCTTTTGTCTACTTATAATAATCATCCTAAATTCATTATAGCACATATAAATAAAAATTATAACAAATTATATCAAAAAAGAAGGAAATTTGACATCCATCTATAATATATATAGTAGGAGGGCATATAATGAGTGCTACCTCTAAAGGAGGTGATTATATGTCAAAAAAAGGTTTACTAATCTTTTGTTTGTTGATTATTATCGCCTTACTTATTATTCTAGGATGACATTAATAATTAATAAAAAAAGCACTCATTAAAGAGTGCAATACAACCATTAGGTAGCACTCACGTGCCTTCCTAAATTTATTATAGCATATATGACTAATAAAAGGAACATAGTTCCTTTATATTTGTTATAATATATATGGTGATAATATGAATGATCAAGATAATAAGATTAATATCTTTAAATTAATATTATTAATAATATTATGTATATTATCCATATTAGGTTCTGTTAAATATATGAAACATAAATATAATAAAGCTAATAAACCTAATAATGTAATTAAAATAAATAAAGAAGAAGAACCTAAAGAAACTGACAAAGATGATGAACTATCAATTAGAACTAATGAAATTAGTTCTAAATATGATATAGATATCATTTATGGGGACAAAGTCCCCTCATATGCTTTATTTGAATCTAGGAAAACTAAAGAATCTAAAGCATATACTATTAAAGATAAAGATGTAATAACAAAAGCATTAGATATTATAGAAGAATCATTAGAAATATATCCTAATGGATTCTTCAATAGTTTAAAATATAATAATCATAAAGATAATTTAAAAATATATCTAGTAGGAGAGAATCATCTAAGTAAAGGAGTTTCCTATTATGCTAATAACTTCTACTTTATAACTTTATCATTAGATAATGAAGAATATATAGAAGGATTATCTAATACATTTAATCATGAATTATTACATATAATTGATTTTAGAATTGAATATTTAAAACAAATTAATAAAGATATATTATTTAATGAAGATGATTATATGAAATATAATCCTAAAGGATTTACTTATAATTCTAATTCATATAATGATAATACATCTAATTATTTTATCTCCCCATATGGTGCAGAATCTGCACCAGAAGATAGAGCAACTATCTTCGGAACATATATGGATTATTATTTGCATAATAAAGAAGGCCTTAAAGACCTTCTAAATGAACATATAATAGCTAAATTAGATTATATATCTCTATATATTAGAGATGCTCTATCTACTGAAGAATGGCCTTCAAAAACTGCTTGGGAAGAAATAAGATAAGGACACATAGTGTCCTTATTTTTTATTAGCTTCTATTATTTTAATACATTTATTATTATTTAGAGTATAACCATCTTCACAAGTATATATATAAGTATATAATTTAGAGCAAGTATATGTAGTAGGAGTACCAAAACCTAATATCATTACTTTACCATAACCATTATTACATGATTCATTTTCTTCTACAGTATAATTATCATTTAAATCAATACAATATGTATCTCTAGGTATATCTTCATTAGAATAAGCAGCACTATTATTAGGACATACTCTATTAGCATCTATTTCACTAATACATTTATCATTATCTAGATTATATCCAGAAGGGCAATAATAAACTATTTTAGGAGTATTATCACTACTAGTAGTATTATTACTACTATTATTGTTATTATTGCTTATAACAGGTTTATTTTCTTTTTTAGGTATATCTTCTTCTCTAATATCTTCTTTATTCTCGATAACTTCTTCAATAGTAGTATCTATCTCGTTAATAGGTTCTTCTATTATATTATTCTCTATAATAGTATTATTATCTTCTTTTAATTCTTCTTTATTATTATTATCTTTAATACCTAATAATATAATAGATAATATAATTAATACTATTAATAATATACCAATACTTAATATTATTATTTTTTTCTTATTCATAATATCATCCCTATATATAATTATAAATACTATAAATAGGAAAGCAACATCCCTCTATGATCATTCATATTATCACCATATTTATTATAACATAAATAAAAGACACATAAGTGTCTTTATAACAGTTTTAGATACTTCTATACAATATATAAAATATATGTAAAATTTTATTAAAAAAGAAGGAAATTAGACATCCATCTATAATATATATAGTAGGAGGGCATATAATGAGTGCTACCTCGAAGGAGGTGATTATATGTCTAAGAAAGATTTATTAATCTTATCTTTAATCGTAGTAATCATACTTCTAATAATTCTCAAGTAATGATAAAACATAAAAAAAGCACTCATTAAAGAGTGCAACCAACATAATTAGGTAGCACTCACGTGCCTTCCTAAAATTATTATAACATATCTTTTATATAGTCAAAAAAATTTTTTCAAAAATAAGAAGAAAATTAGACATCCATCTATAATATATATAGTAGGAGGGCATATAATGAGTGCTACCTCTAAAGGAGGTGATTATATGTCAAAAAAAGATTTATTAATCTTTTGTTTGTTGATTATTATCGCCTTACTTATTATTCTAGGATGACATTAATAATTAATAAAAAAAGCACTCATTAAAGAGTGCAACCACTAAACTAGGTAGCACTCACGTGCCTTCCTAAATTTATTATAACATATATTATTATAATAGTTCTAGAAACTTCTGAACAATAATATTATTCCTTCTATTACTATCTATTAAACATACTAAATATTTTGAATCTATTTTAAAATTAGTATTTAATTCTTATCTAGATGGAGTACAAACTAATGAACATGAATATGGAGAACATAATGTTACTCATCAAGGATATATCCATTATGATAAATTAGTAGAAGCATTCAATGGATCTGGAGTAGAATTTACTGGACCAGAATCATTCGAAGAATTTAAAGAATTAATTCTATCTGGAGTACCATTTGATATTAGTTTAATAGCAGACTTTAAGAAAAAACAACAATCAAGATTATTTGGTAAATAAAAGGAACTAAAGTTCCATTTTATTTGTTATAATAAATTAAAGGAGAAATACTATGTATAATATATTTGATGTAAAAAATGAATCCTGTCTAGAACAAGAAGTAGATGCAATAGTAAATGCAGCTAATGGGTATATGATGCATGGTGGAGGAATAGCTAGAGCAATATTATTAAAAGCTGGAGAAGAACTAAATAAGGCATGTCAAGAATATACCCTCCCCATAAGTGATGGAGAAGTAATAGTAACACCTTCATTTAATATAAAAAATACTAAAATAATAATACATGCAGTAGGACCAGATTTTAGAGAGTCTCCAGAGGGAATAGATAAACTATATAATGCATATTATAATTCATTAATAGCATTAAAAAATAATAATTATCACTCAATAGCATTCCCTTTAATAAGTGCTGGAATATTTAGTGGTAATCTATCTAATCCAGTAAAAGTATCTACTATACAATGTAAAAAAGCCTATAATAACTTTATAGATAATTATCCAGATTATCATATTAAAGTATTACTATGTTGTTATACTAAAGAAGAATATAATATAGCAAATCAAACTATTATAGATGAATTCCCCCTAGAAGAACTAATAAATGGAGATGAAGAATTAGAAGGATATTAATATAAAAGACACATAAGTGTCTTTTTATTTGATATAATATACATTCTAAGAGGAGAAAAATATGGAATACAAAAAACAAATAGATAAAATAATTCATAATAAAGTATGTAAGCCAATAAATATTGGATTAAAATATTATATAAATAAATTTAACATAGAAAGAAAATCTAAGCATGATGAAACAATATATCTTTTAGAACAATCATATATATCTATATGTGACTCAGAAGAATTATTAAAAGAGGGAAGAATAGTAGATTCAAATATATTATTACGCTCTGCATTTGAATTTTTAATGATGGGTATTAATATTCAATTTAATGAAAAGGTATATAATGAATTTATTAATTTGACTTTATCTAATAAAGAGAGAGAAGAAACAAAACCGACATATTTGCCGGATGAATTTAGAAAGCATTTAAATGATATATGTTCTGATTTATTTAAACCAATAAATAGAAATGATAAAAAAGAAATGCTTAATGAATTATATAATAATCTTTGTTTGTATACACATAGTACTTTATTTGTATCAACTAATCCAAGAATTAAGAAAGAAAAAGTTAGAAAAGTATATATAATTATTGGATACTTGAATATATACTTTTTAAAATTATTATTATATTTATCACTTAAATATTTTGTAGGAGATAATAAATATTATATAGAACTTAATGATTTGTATTTTTCTCACTTTTTCAAAACTTTTGAATTACTAGAAACAATAAATAATTGTAAAGAAGATTTAGAAGATTTAAAAAATTATTATTATTTAGATAAAAATCAAAAATATTTAGAAGAATCATTGAAAAAAACAAATAATATAAAAGAATCTCTCAATGAAATGAAAGAAGAGATTAATTCAGAAGAATTTATTAATAATTTAAAACAATTTTTAAACATAAAAGAATAATATCTATTATGATATAATAAAAATAGGTGATATATAATGGAACATTTTCATTTAATACCAGCAGATTTTGATTATTATAATTTGGATGATTTACTAGATGAAAATAAAAATAATGGCGTATGTTGGAAAAATATTCAAAACCAAGCTTTTAATATTGGTGATACTGTTTATATTTATTTCCATGATAGTAAAGGACTTACTGATAGAATATTATTAAGAGCAAAAGTGCTTAAATCTGATAGTACTGATGATAATAAATATAATGAAAATAAAGATAAATATTTATATAGTGAATATTGTAAACGAGAATTACAAAATAAAGAAAGATTAGCGTTAAGAAGTGAAGAAGAAATTGAAGAATTTAAAAATGATTCTAAATTAAAAATAAAAGGTTTCTATCTTCATGAATTTAAAGCTATTAGTAAAGAAAAAGAAAATGACTTTATATATATTCACGGAAAAAAAGATGATCATAATACTGGTATAATGGGAGTACGTATTAGTCAAACTAAAATATATTTAGATAAGCAAGAAGATGAAAAATATATTAATTTATTAAATAAACTAAAAGAAAAAAATGTATTTACTAGAAATGTAGAAACATTAAGAGATTATTATAATAAAGATTCTTGCATATTATGTACTGAAAAAGAATTAGATAAACATTCATTTAGAAAACCAAATAATTTATACTATTATGAAATACATCATATATTACAACAAAGTTTTAATAAAGTAATAAATAATGGTAAAGATATTCCTTCTTGGTTTAAGAAAAAATATATAGAAAATGATATTAATACATTAATATATAATAATTATAATGAAGTAAGATTATGTCCATATCATCATAATCAATTACATTATGGTAAATATGAAGATAGAAAAGAAATATTAGATAAATTAGTAAATGATAATTATAAAAAAGAATTACTTAATAAAGTTCAAAATGAAAAAGAAGTTGATGAAATATTAGAATATATTTATAAACAATATAAAGTAAGTTACAAATAATAAAAAATAGACACATAAGTGTCTTTTTATTTGTTATAATGAATACAATAGGAGGAAATAGAAATGTTAAAAAAATATATAGCGTTATTTGTAGTGATTTTATTTACTATTTCTTTGACAGGATGTGGTTCAGAAAAAACTGAAGATAATAAGAGTAATGATTCTTCCAAAGAAAAAACAAATTCAAGTTATACTTTTGATAATCTTAAAACAGATTTAACAAAATTAGATTCTAACATAAAAATCACTAAAAAAGCAGCTGATATGATTGGTGCAGAAGAAGGATATGGTTATATAATGTCTAATTGCTCTATAGAAGTATATAGATTCAACAAATCATCTGAAGAATATACAAAAGCTGAGAAAGAACAAAAAATAAACATGCCTTCAATGGGAATGTCATTCGATGCTACAGTAAAAAATGGTTATGCATATTCAATAACAGAAGGCAATTGCGACGAAGCGTTGAAATACGTAGAAAAAATATATAAATAAGAGAAAAATATGGTTTGTAAATCCATATTTTTTTATTATAGTATGATATACTATCTTTAGGTGGGAATATATGAAAGAATTAACTAAAAAAGTAGTAGAATTTACTAGAGAAAGAGATTGGGATCAATTTCATTCTCCAGAGAATTTAGCTAAAAGTATTTCTATAGAAGCAGGAGAGTTATTAGAATGCTTTCAATGGAATAATGAATATGATTTAGATGAAGTAAAAGAAGAATTAGCAGATGTAATTAATTATTGTTTATTAATGGCAGATAAATTAGGAGTAGATCCTAAACAAATAGTTTTAGATAAAATGGAAAAGACTGCCAAGAAATATCCAGTAGAGAAAGCTAAAGGTAAAAGTACAAAATATAATAAATTGTAGGTGATAAGATGGCTGAAATAAGTACTTTAAAATTTAACGAAGGTACACCTTTAAAACTTAAACACACAAAATATGGATCTAATTGGCCAGTTGTTTATATTATTAATAATAACGAAGAAGCATATGTTGGAGAAACAACGGATGCAAGTATAAGATCTAATCAACACTTGGCGAATGAGATAAGGAAAAAACTAGACAAATTTAATGTTATCGGAGATGATACCTTTAATAAATCATCTATTTTGGATTTAGAATCATTTTTAATTAAATATATGTCTGCTGATAATAGGTTTAAGCTTCAAAATGGTAATGGTGGATTACAAAATCATAATTATTATCAGAGAAAGATGTATGAAGATAAATTTAAGGAGATATGGATTCAATTAAAGTCAAAAGGTTTGGTAAAAAATGATTTGAGGATGATTGAAAATACTGATTTATTTAAGTATTCTCCATATAAATCATTAACAGTAGACCAATACATGATAGTGAATAATATTTTATCTGATTTAGCTGATTTAGTTAATAGAAAAGAACCTGCAACTTTTGTTGTAGAAGGTGGTGCAGGTACGGGTAAAACAGTTTTAGGAATTTATATTTTGAAATTGTTAATGCAAGCTAAAGATTCTAAACAAATAGAAATAGAAGAAGATCAAGTAGAACAAAACTTATCTGATATTTTAAAAATAAATGATGCTATAGATGATTTAAAGATTGGATTAGTTATTCCTATGGATAACTTAAGAAGTACTCTTAAAAAGGTTTTTAAACACATTAAAGGATTAAATTCTAATATGGTATTAAGTCCACATAATATTGGTAAATCAAACAAAACATATGACTTATTAATTGTTGATGAAGCACATAGACTTAGAAGAAGAAAAAATTTAACTCAATATGGGTCATTTGATGAAAATAATAGAAAAATGAATTTAGGTAAAAATGGAACTGAATTAGATTGGATTTTATTAAAGAGTAAATATCAAATATTTTTCTATGATGAAGGTCAGTCTATAAAACCAACTGATATTAGGAAAGATGATTTTGAAAAATTAATATTCAATAAAAAAACACGTACATATTCATTAACAACACAATTAAGATGTATAAAGGGTGGGCAAGAGTATGTTGATTACATCAAATCTATATTTAGTAATAATCCACCAAAAAAGAAAATTGCATTTAAAGAATATGAATTAAAGATGTTTGATAATGTTAATGATATGGTTGAGGATATTAAATCAAAGGATAAAGTATATGGTTTATGTCGTAATATAGCCGGATATGCTTGGAAGTGGAACAGTAAAGGAAATAAAAAACCGGGTGGTGCAAGTTTAAATAGTATAACTCCTGGAATATATGACTTGGACATAGATGGTCACAAGTATATTTGGAATTCAAGAACAACTGATTGGATTAATTCGCCAAATTCAGTTAATGAAATTGGTAGTATACATACTACTCAAGGATATGATTTAAACTATACAGGATTAATCATTGGTAATGAATTAAAATATGATTTAGAAAGTCATAGATTTGTTGTTGATAGAAATAATTATTATGATGCAAAAGGAAAAGCTGATACAACTGATGAAGAATTATTAAGGTATTTATTAAACATTTATCAAACAATGATGCTTAGAGGGATGCTTGGAACATATATTTATGTATGTGATCTAGGGTTAAGGGAGTATTTAAAAAAATATATAAGTGCATAATATATGCACTTTTTTTATTAAAAATATATAAACCAGATCTGGTTTATGATTATTAAAGCTGCTATACTGTATATAGGTGGTTTATATGATTACGGTTGTTGCAGCTTTAATAAAAAAGAATGGAAGATATCTTATAGCAAGGCGTTCTACAGGCTCAGAAGAAGTTTTGGGAAAATGGGAATTTCCTGGAGGTAAAGTAGAACCTGGTGAATCAGAAGAACATGCTATTGAGAGAGAAATTAAAGAAGAGTTTGAAATGGATATAAAAGCTGTTAGATTTTTAACTAACAATGTTTGTGAATATCCATCAAAAACAATTGATTTAAGATTGTATGAATGTAAGCATATTTCTGGTGAATTTCATTTACATGATCATTCAGAATATAAATTTGTTAATAAAAAGGATATTATTAAATATGAATTGTGTCCTGCTGATATTCCTTTGGCTGAATATGTAAATAAGGAGATGTAATATGAAAGATAGATTTTTATCAAATATTAATACCGATTTTTTGAATAGAATTAAAGAAAGCTTAAAAAGATGTAATTCATTTTCTTTCTCAGTTAGTTTTATAAAAAAAGCCGGATTAGTTTTGCTTGAGAGAGAAATAGAGGAAGCATTACATCGTGGAGTAAAGGGAAAAATAACTACTTCAACATATCAAAATTTTACAGATATTGGTTCTCTTGAACAATTCTTAAGTTGGCAGAAGGAATATGATAATTTCGAATGTCATTTAGATTATGAGTGCTTTGGTGATAATGGTTTCCATACAAAAGGTTATATGTTTGAGTATGATGATTCTGTTGAATTAATTGTTGGTTCTTCTAATATAACAAGATTTGCATTGCTTAAGAATTTTGAATGGAACGTTTCGTTAATTTCAAAAGAAAATTTAGATTCTTATAATGATGCTTTAATCGAATTCAACCTAATTTGGGAAAAGACTTTACCATTAGATTCTAATTTAATTGAAAAATATAGACTTCAATTAGATTATGCTATTGAAAAATGGGATATGGATTACATTAATGTAACAGATTCGAATGTTAATCCTAATTCAATGCAAAGAAAAGCACTAAGAGAATTGAGAAGGTATAGAGATACAGGAGTAAAGAAAGCTTTAATCATAAGTGCTACTGGTTCTGGTAAAACATATTTAGCTGCTTTTGACGCGAGAAATTTTGGTGCAAAAAGATTGCTTTATATTGTCCACAGAGAATCAATCTTAAAAGATGCAAAAGATTCTTTCGTAAAGGTATTCGGAGCTGAAAGAACTTATGGCTTCTATACTGGAAATGAAAGCAGTCAAGAAGCAGATTTTATATTTGCTACTAGTAATATGTTGGCTAGACATATTGAAGAATTTGATAAGAATGAATTTGATTATATTATTTATGACGAAGTTCATCATGTTGTAGCAGATACTGGTAAAAAGATATTTGAGTATTTTGAACCGGAATTTATCTTAGGATTAACTGCTACACCAGAGCGAATGGATAATAAAAATGTATTTGAATTATTTGATCAAAATGTTCCATTTGAGTTAAGATTAAGAGATGCAATTAATAATGATTTAGTTGTACCATTTCATTACTATGGAATACGAGATCAACTCGTAGATTATAGTTCAAAAGATAAAATGGTTATTGCAAAAGCAATAGCAGAGCAAAATAATATCGAATTTATAAAGGATCAGATAGAAAAACACCGTAAACCAGGTGAAAAGCTAAAATGTATAGCTTTCTGTACGAATATTCAAAGCTGTAAGTTGATGGCTGAAGAATTATACGAAGAAGGCTATCACACTATTTCTCTTACAGGTGTAAATGATACAGGTGTTAGAATTAAGGCGTTTAAGGACTTACAAGATGATAATAATTTATTGGAAATAATCTGTACTGTAGATATTCTAAATGAAGGTGTAGATATACCTCAAGTTAATATGGTTTTATTCTTAAGACCAACTGAATCACAAACAATTTTTATTCAACAATTAGGACGTGGTTTAAGAAAATATCCTGGCAAAGATCATGTTACAGTATTAGATTTTATTGGTAATAATTATGATAGAGCAGTACAAATAGCTATGGCTCTAGGAACTTTGGGTAAAACAACTTATATGGAAAAAGCGTACTTAAAAGAAATGATTAGGACTGACTTTAATTCGTTAGAATTACCTGATGTAAAAATTATGATAGATGACCTGTCTAAAGAAGAAATAATTAATTATATAGACAAGACAAACTTTAATTCAAGACAATTCTTAGAGAAAGATTATCAGAATTTTAAGTCTTATGTTAATAATGGTGTTTATCCATCTCATATGGATTTCTTAAACTATGATGTTTCTCCAGATTTAATTAGAATTATTAAATCTACCTTCGGAGGATCAAAGAATAAATCTTATTATCATTTCCTAAAGAAAATAGAAGAACCTACAATTCCTTTATTCAATGATAAAGAAATTAAAATTATTAATGATATTGAGGACTTATTGCCTTTAGCTAGATTAGATGAATATTTGATAATAGAACAAGCAATTAAAGAAAAAAAGATTGATTTAAAAAGGATAGAAGGTAGAGACACACATATAACAGATAAAACCTTAGAAAATGCTTTTAGTAATTTAAAAGGATTAGGTTTATTTGATGATGAAAGTTCCATTTTATTTGATATAGATAACCAAGAAATGGTTGATTATTTATTGGATACATTGCAATATGGTATAGTTCGTTATAATAGAGAATTTGGAGATTATGAAGGATTATTTAAACTATATAGAAACTATTATAAAGAACAGGCTTCCAGAATTATGTTAAAGAAAGGATTATTACAAAAGGGTACATATTATGAAGATGATATAGCATATATATTTGCTGGAATTAAGAAAGATGAGGAAGGAAAATTAAATTATCAGGATAAATTCTTGAATAGTAAAGTTTTCCAATGGGAAAGTATAGCAGATGTTTCTGAAAGTGAAAAAGCACACTTAAGAAATTCAAAAAAAGTTCATCTTTTTATTAGAAAGATGGAATCTGAAGATACAGTTACATTACCATATACTTATTTTGGATTAGGTAATTTTACTAATGAAAGACCTTGGTATACGGAAGAGAATGGAGTTAAACATCCAACATTATTATTTGATATAGTTTTAGATGATGAAGTACCAGATGATTATCACATTGATTTTGAGATACCTAATAATTAATAGTAAGAGTAGTTAATAATGACTACTCTTTTATGATATAATAATTCTAGGTGATTTTATGAATGATCAAATAGTTAAAAGTTTAAACAGTTTAATGATTGATAGCAATACATTATATGTTTTAAAAGGATTTAATTTTGCAAATTTAGATAATCTTTCTTTGAAGCACATTTTTAATATTGGAATAGCTGATGATCCTGAAAACTTACTAAGAATTGATTCTAAAAAATTAATGACTGAAAATTTACCATTGCTGATGAGTAAAGAGAGTTTTTATTGTTATTATGAAGAACTATTTGTGTGGGAACAAGAAAACCTATTCGGTATTATAAAAAATTATGATTATAAAGTAGTGGTTATTGATATTGGATGTTTTGATTATTATTATCCTCAATTTAAATCTAAAAATACAAATCGAGTAATTGATAAATTTAATGAGGATTCTTCAACAAAAAACATGTATCAAATTGTTTATTCTGAATATGACCAAATTGATGATATACCATTTATTTGCTATAACAAATTAGATAATGATGATTCGCTTGAATATAAAAGATTATTTAGAACATATAATGATGAATACATTCATTACGATCATTCAGTGGAAAAATGTATTGAAATGCTAGACAATTGTAGCCCAACAAAACTAGTAGAAATATTTGATAAATTTACAAAAGATGAAGTGAATTGCATCAAATATGTTTCTATTGAAAACAAAAACGATAATGTGATAAGGAAATTTTTGTATTTGCTAAATCAATATGGCTGCAATATAACTAAATACAAAGAAGAAAAAAAGTTTGAAACACCAGAACTAATAGATGAATATACAAAAATATTAAAGAGGAAAAATCCATCCTACGATTTTAGAGAATTTAAAATATATAAAGACCCATTTGAATCGAATGAATTAATGGATGTAAATCAATCTTATATAATTGATTATATTTATAAGAATATTATAAATGCCCAAGCTGGGAAAGATTTTAGAGATATATTTGTTACTGCACCAACTGGTGCTGGTAAATCTGTTCTATTTCAAATACCAGCTATAATGGCAGCAGAGAAAGATAATTTAGTTACTCTTGTTATTTCTCCTTTAATAGGATTAATGAATGATCAAGTTGAAAACATTAAATCAATGACAAAAGCAGCAGTTACTATTAACTCTGATTATACTCCATATGAAAAGGATCAAATAAAAGATGGACTAAAGGAAGGTAAGTATTCAATTTTATATGTATCACCAGAGACGTTATTGAGTAATTATGATGTTAAATCAATAATAGGAGAAAGAAAAATAGGATTATTAGTAATTGATGAAGCTCATACTGTTGCGACATGGGGTAAAAACTTTAGGCCTGATTATTGGTATTTAGGTGAATTTTTAGATAGATTGAGACATAGATTGGATTATACTTTTCCAATTGCAACGTTTACTGCTACATCGACTGTAAGTAATGGAATAGACGATATGTATCATGATATTGTCGAAAGTTTAAATATGGTTTGTGATCCTTTTATTGGTGATGTAAAAAGAAAGAATATTAAATTTGATATTAAACAAAGAACGAAAGACCATGCATATAAAGAAGAGAAAGATAGAGTTGTTATAGAGAAAATAAATGAACTTGTAAAATCTGGCGAAAGAAGTTTAGTTTATTTTCCATTTGTTAGTACTTTGACAGATATTTATAGTCAGTCAGATACAGAGCATGTAAGTGAATATTTTGGTGAGCTTGATAAAATGATAAAGAATAGTGCTCTTCAAGATTTGAGATCTGGAAAAAGAAATGTATGTTTAGCTACTAAAGCATTTGGTATGGGAATTGATGTCGATCATATTTTAAATGTTTATCATTTTGCTCCAACAGGTAATTTAGCAGATTATGTTCAGGAAATTGGACGTGCTGCGAGAAAACCAGAAGAAATAGGGTATGCTTCTACTGATTATTATAAGGAAGATTTTAAATATATTAACAAACTATATGGTTTATCTCAAATAAATGATTATCATATAAAAGGTGTTTTACAAAAAATATTAGACAAGTATCGTATTGAGAATAAAAGAAATTTCTTGATTTCATCAGAGGATTTTTCTCATATCTTTAATGCAACAAACGATGAGGAGATAGACAGTAATTTAAAAGCAACAGTTATTGCAATAAAAAGAGATTTTAAATATACAGAACATTTTGTACCGTTAATCTTTAAACCAAGAAGTATGTATACTAAAGGTTTATTTTATATAGCAGATTCTCAAATGATTAAAGCTAGAGACAATGGATGGGATAAGTATTTAGAAAAGAAATATTCTGGTGAAGATTTAAGTAAAATGAGCTATGATGAATGTAAGACAACTTACAGAGGAAATGTATATGAATTTGACTTTAAAAAATGTTGGTTGGATCAATATAATGATCGTATGACTGGTATAACATTTGGAAATTTCAAAAGACAATTCTATGAGAATGAATTACAAGACGGCAAAGACAGATCATTTATGTTAGATAAAATGATCCTAAAGGTAGAAACAAAAAGGAATGTTAGTTTGAACGATGTCAAAGATGTAGGATTGGTCAAGTTATCAATATTAAAGAAAATGTTTGAAAATATGAAGCAGTCTGGTAGGCATTATTCATTAAATGATATTACTGATTTATACTGCTCATTAGATAATAAATCTGATAAAGAACACATCAAGAGTATTATAGATCCGTTAGTAAACTTATTAATTAATTTTAATGTGAGAGGTAATGCAAATAAATTTTGTGATTTTAACTCTGCGACAGGAAAATATTGTGTCAAAAATGTTGGCTATGAAAAGAAGATATATACTATTAAAAAGGCAATAGAAAACTATGTTATTGGGTTTGAACAAGAGACAAATAGAACTACGGTAGTTGATGGTAAAAGCAATGTTTCAAGAGAAGATCCTATTGTAATAGCAGTACAAATATTAGAAATGTTTGATTTAATAAATTATAATTTCCAAGCCGGAAATAAGCCAGAGTTTTTTGTCCGTGTCAATAGTGAAACTGCAATTAGAAGAGTATTAAATAATCCTACTTATCATAGTAGAACATTAAGATCTATTTCTGATATGCATTATAATTCAATTAAGTATATGACTTATTTCTTTACTGAGTTAGATAATGATGAAGATAGATGGAATTTTATTGAAGACTATTTTCTTGGAAATATTGACAAGAATGATAATTGGAATATTCAGTCAATTAAAACAACAGACGAGGAATCTATAGATAAAAAAACAATTCAAATATACAACATATATGATTTTGAGGACGATACAATATATAAATATTATATTAGTTATGATAGTATTGGTGCTCTAAACGAAGAAATATATAATAAAATAGCACCAGATACTGAATTGGCAAAAAAAATTATAGAAACTAAACAAGGTGAAGTAATAGAAATCAACGGTTATAAATATAGAGTAGATACAATTGATTTTGTAGAATTGTAATGATTATAAAAAGAGGAATATATAATTCCTCTTTTAAAATAGCTCTAATTGTTCAATTTTCTGACCACAACTAGTTAATATTAATTCTTTAATTGTTTCATATGATTTAGCAAATGAATTAGGTATTTCTATTAATGTAATACCTTTTTCTTTACATATAATAGATTTTCTAGTATCACATTTTTCTCTACTAATATTACCAAAATGTTCTCCACCCTGTAATTCTATTGCTATTCTAGGAATAAGATTAGTATCTTTAACTTCATATAATACAACATCAAATTCTAATCTAGAATTTCTTAATATATCATCATCACTAAATAGAGTATTTAATTTAACATTTCTTTTAGCTTGAAATATATTATTAACACTACAAAATTGAGATATAGTAGTAAAGAACATATCTTCTATTTTACTACCATTAGAACTTCCTATTTGAATAGTATAAGATTCATTAGGAGGTACTTCAACATTACCTTTATTATAAACATATTTAACTAAATTATATAAATCATCTTTCTTATCAGATAATTTACTTAATGCTTCTACATCACTTACTACTATTAAATTCTTCTTAGCTCTAGTAACAGCAACATTAGTTATTTCAGCATTATTCTTTATCCATTCAAATGTCTTTCTACTAGTTTTAGGAGATAAAGAAGTAGAAATAATTATTGTATCTTTTTCTGCTCCTTGAACTTGATGTATAGTACCACAACTAACATCTTTAATACCATTTTCATCTATCATCTTAGTAATTAAATTTTGTTGATTCTTAAAAGGAGTAATAATAGCAGTATCTTTTAAATTATTTCTCTTAATATAATCTATTATAGCTTGAGCTTCTTCATAGTTTTCATTTTTATATTTAGAATTCATATTCTTAACATCTATTAATTTTAATGTTCCTTCATCATTTAAATATTCTAAATTTAATTTCTTATCATAAAATCTCTCATTAGAGAAATTAATTATCTTTTTACCACATCTATAATGATAAGTTAACATTATATCTTTAGATATCTTATCATGATTCTTCATTATATCTAATATACTATTAGTACAATAATCATAATCATCATTAATTTTAAATTCTTCTTTTAATTTTTGATTAATAACATCTTCTAACACTATAACAGGTTTTAATTGATTAGTATCTCCAACTAATAATAATCCTTTAGCTCTAGCTATAGGTAATAGGGCAGTAGCACAATTACATTGACCTGCTTCATCCATAATAACTAAATCAAAAGTATGATTAGGTGTACCTAATCTGGCTGCAGATATATTAGTAGTCATTATTACGGGAAACACATCTTCTAATAATTTAATATTTATATCATCAGAACACCAATTATTAAATGCATTAACTCTTTCTTCATCATCTTTAATACTACATACTCTTATTAAATCTTCATATCTAGCACTTTTTAATTTCTTAATATATTTAACAGATTCAAAATACATATATTGTTTAAAATAACTATCTTCAGATACAGTAGTAACTAAATCTAATACAGCATTATTAGTAACTCTAGGCATATCTTTATATTGATCTACTAACATAAATAATTGTTTTTCTACATTCTGATACAATCTATTATTATGATTAGTAATAGATTCATATAATTTAGTAGCACTATCTATCTTATTACTTAATTCTCTCTTAGCTTCATATTTCTCTAAACTATCTACTAAATTCTTATTACCAGCACTAGTTCTATTTTTAATTTTATTTATTTTCTCTTCATCAGGTTCTAATTTAGAATTAAAATTATATAATTCTATTATTCTTAATGTAGCTCTAGCTACTTCATTTCTATTACCTAATCTGATATAAGGAAATGGTATATCACCATTTCCTTTATAAGAGAAAGTTAACTTCTCTATAATACCATTTACTGGTTTATTATTAGAAGAACATACTAGAGTAGTCTTATTATTAAAGAAAGCACTTAATATAACATTTAATATAGTTTGTGTCTTACCAGTACCAGGGGGACCCTGAACATAAGTGATAGGATATTTCATACAATTATAAATAACTCTCATTTGATCTATATTAACTTTATTATCATATATAACTATAGAAGGTTCTTTCAATTTTTGACCACGTCTATCACAATTACCAAAAAATGCCTTTAAAGGTCTTTCTAAATCTCCAGATTCTTGTTTCTCTTGAATAATATTAAAAGTTTCATATAAATTAGCAGGAATACTTCTTTCCAATATCATAAATTCAGGTAAAGAATTAATTATTTCACTACTTCTTAAATTACTTCTTATTAATTCAGTATATTCTCTATAATAATCTTTAATATTATAAGTAATATTCTTAATAAATTCTTCTGGATCTATATCTATATAAGAGGTAATAGAATGCCTCTTATCCTTGATTAAGAAACTCTTATTAACTCTAGGAGTACTATTTATAGATAATATCTTTCTCTCTGGATTAAAATATACATCATAGTATAAAACTACATATTTTTTGTCATTCTCTTCAATAGATAAGAAAGATAATATTAAATAATTTCTTTCTGATTCTAATTTTTTATCATAATTTCTAATATAATTAACTACTTGTAATACTTGATTATCATTAAGTATTATTCTTTTATTCTTTAATAGAACACTTTTATCAATTCCATCTATTAAACAAGAATCTTTTTGACAAGGATCATTATCTAAATAATTACATTTAATATAATATTGCAATATATTATTATTGAAAGTTTCATATTTTAACCATTTTGCATCTTCACGATTTTTTTCTATCTTTTCTATTAATTCATTAGGTACTTCATAATTAGTAAAATCTAATAATCTAGCAGATAATATATTATCAAATTTAATATTAACTTCTAAAGTATTAAGATTCTTTCTATCATTAAATATAGATACTTTTAATATTCTTCTTTTTAAGACTATATCTTTTATTGCAATCCAATAATAGGTAGTTTCATTATCTCTATTCTTATAAGATATATCTACCCATTTCCCAGTTTTAATACTTTCAGATATAACAAATGCAATATTATTCATATCCTATCATCTCTATAATAATATATCATAATTATTTTATTAATAAAATATGTTAAAATATTATTAATTTGGAAGTGATACTATGTCTAATAATAGAATTATTATAGCAGGTCCCTGTACCTTTACTAATTATGAAGAACTATATAAAATAGCTTCTTTATTAAAAGATAAAGGAATAGAATACTTAAGAGCAGGGACCTTTAAAATGAGAACTAATCCAGATTCATTTCAAGGATTAAGAGATAAAGGAATGGAAATTTTACTAAAAATAAAAAAAGAATTAAATATGAAAATAGTAACAGAACTAACTAGTATAGAACAAGTAAAAAAATATGGTAATGATATAGATATAATTCAAATAGGGACTAGAAACATGTATAATTATGAACTATTAAAAGAAGTAGGTAAATGTAATAGTACTATACTATTAAAAAGAGCATTTAGTGCTACTTATGAAGAATGGATTAATGCAGCAGAATATATTAAAAGAGAAGGTAATAATAATATAATATTATGTGAAAGAGGAATAAGATCTTTCTCTCAAGAAACAAGAAATGTACTAGATTTACAATCTATACCATATATTAAAAAGAATACTAATTATAAAATAATAATAGATCCATCTCACGCTAGTGGACATAGTTATATGGTAGAATCTATGTCTAGAGCAGCTATAGCTGCTGGTTGTGATGGACTATTACTAGAAGTTCATTATAATCCTAAAGAGAGTATTTGTGATAGTGAAGAAACAATAAATATGGAAACATTAGAAAAAATAATAGACTATAATAAGAAAAATGTGTTATAATACATATTAGCACTTAATTACGCCATATTAAGTGTTAAAATTTGGGATGACACCTAACTAAGCTTTAGTTAGGTGCTTTTTTTTAAAATAAAACTCTATACATTTTTAATATATTTATTTATAATAAAATGAATATATATAAAGGAAGTGTTATTTATGAAAAGTCTTATTGTAGGTCAATCAGGAGGACCTACATCCGTTATTAACGGATCTCTTGCTGGAGTATATTACGGAGCAAAGAAGAGTGGTTATGATAAAGTATATGGCATGTTAAATGGCATAGAAGGATTACTACAAGATAAAATAATAGATCTAGATGAATACTTTAAAGATAGTAATAACTTAGAACTATTAAAAAGAACACCTTCATCATTTCTAGGATCATGTAGATATAAATTAGGTTCTATAGAATCAAATGAAAAAGATTATAAAAAAGTATTTGAAATATTAGAAAAACACTCTATAGATTCATTAATCTATATAGGAGGCAACGATTCCATGGATACAGTTGCCTCATTATATGACTATGCTAAAGCCAATAATAAGAAACAAAACTTTATAGGAGTACCAAAAACAATAGATAATGATTTACCTATAACAGATCATTGTCCTGGCTTTGGCAGTGCCTGCAAATATATAGCTACAACAATGAGAGAAATAATCCAAGATAATAACGTTTATGGAGATACAAAACAAACAGTAGCTATAGTTGAAATTATGGGTAGACATGCTGGCTGGTTAACAGCAGCATCAGCATTAGCTGCTGATGAATCATGTGCTGGAGTAGATGCTATCTACTTACCTGAAGGAACATTTGATATTGAAACATTTATTAAAGATGTAGAAAAACTATTAAAGAAAAAATCTAATATAGTAATAGCTGTTTCTGAAGGTATCAGAACTGCTGATAGAAAGTTTGTCTGTGAATTATTAGATACTAATCTTAAAACAGATTCATTTGGTCATAAGGAATTAGTTGGTTGTGCAGAAGCATTAGGTAAAATATTAAGAGATAGACTAGGTATTAAAGCTAGACCTATTACATTATCAACACTTCAAAGAGCAGCTGCTCATCTAGCATCTAAAACAGATTTAACAGAAGCATATAAATGTGGTGTAAAAGGAGCACAATTAGCTTATAAAGGTGAAACAGGTAAAATGGTCATAATGAAACGTATATCAGATAAACCATATAAAATTAAATATGAAGTATTTAATGATATTCATCAAATAGCTAATATAGAGAAAAAAGTACCTGCTGAATGGATAGATACTAAAAATAATTATGTTACTAAAGATATAGTTGAATATATGAGACCATTAATTCAAGGAGAAGTAAAACAAATAATTAAAGATGGTTTACCACAACATATTAATTTAAAATAAAAGATATCTAACAGATATCTTTTTATATGTTATAATAATCATAAGAAAAGAGTATGATATGAAAAAATTATATGAAACTAAAATAAAATATACTTTAAAAGAACATCTAACATTACAATTAACATTTTATGATAGATCTATATCTACCATATTATTAATAATTTTTGCAGTAATGTGTTTGTTATCAAGTATTGTTGTTCATAGATGGGATTTAATTTTATGGGCATTATTTGCTTTATATGTACCACCATTATTACTAACAGCAGTTGCTGCATATGTATATAAAACAGGTAAAAATATTCAAAATAAAATAATTACAGTAGAAATATATAAAGATTATATAATGCAGAAAACTGATATAAGTGAATATAAATTAGAAAATGATAAAATATGGAAAGTTATAAAAAATAAAAATTATTACTATATATTAGCATCTAGACAACAAGCTATTATAATACCAAGAAAAGATCTACCTAAAGATATAGAACAACATATTATTAGATTATATAACATCAAAAAGTAAAGAATTATATAAAGAACTTGATATAGTAACTAAAGTAGTGATAATTATATTTCTAATTAGTTTCTTATGATAATACTATTATTATATTAAAAAAGAATATTTATTTGAATAGGTGATAATATGAGTAAAACTTTTAATTGCCCTAATTGCGGAGCACCAGTAACAACTGAAATATGTCCATATTGTAATACTAAAACAGGTTTAGATACTAAAACAGCAGATATGGAATATCCTGTTATAGAGTGTAAAGAAGCAACCTTAACATTTTGGAATACTATATTTCCCATGATATTTGCTATATCATTTGGATTATCTTCTCCAATGTTTATCACATTACCATGGTCATCTTCTAGGGAAATATCAGGATTTTTCCTGGCTTTCTTACCAGGATTTCTTATCTTCTTTACTATTGGAGCAGTATCTCTATATATAACATTAAAAAATGTAATAAGATATTTAAAAATAAAAAAGAATGGTAAAGAGATACAGGGTATCGTATATGGTTATATGGATGATAACGTCTTATTAAATGGATCACCTGCTCAAATAGTAAAAATATTAATAGATACCCCAAAAGGCAAAAGATTTATTCTTTACCAACTTGGAGATATAAAACAACCATACAAAATAAATAGTAAAATAATAATTAAAGTATATAAAGATATTTTTATGATACCTAAAGATAAAGAATATTATTTTGAATAAGGAAAAAAGAATCTAAACAGATTCTTTTTTTCTTACTCCTAAATAGAATAAAACTATAGCAATTAAAGTAAATATATGACATAACCCATTATGATCTATATATTTTAAATCTAAATTAATAAATATAGGGATAATCCCTATAATCTGTATAATAATACCTATAATATAATAATATTTATATTTATAATTACTCTTAATAATATTATATAAACTAATTAATACAATACATAATGCATATAATAACATAACAATATTATCTAACTTATTAACAGGTACTTTTATAGCTATAATAAAAGTAATTAACATAACAATAAATACTATTAAAGATATAATCATTACTTTCTTTAATTTAACATTACAAAAAATATATAATAATAAATTAAATGTAATACTAAATAATATATATAATATTATCCATAATATAGTATTAATAGTAGTATTCATTCTAACACCATGAACAATAATTCCTAAAAAAGAATCCATACATATAAATAAATAAAACCATCTATATGATTTATTCTTAATATTAAAAAATATATAAATACTAGTAATAAATAATAATAAATTAGTAATAGCAGTACTTAATTCATAACCAGTAGTTAATATCTTCATAATATCACCATATATATTATATAAAAAAAATAACTACTATACATACTATTTAAATAAATATATAAATTAACCTTCAAAAATGATAAAATAATAATAGGTAGTGATAATATGAAATTTGAAAATCTAACAATAGGTACTATTATAGAACTTAAAAATAAAGAACAATATATGATTATAGGTTATAATCCGAAGGATAATAACCAAGAATATGATTATATATGTTGTAAACACCCCGAAGGATTACTCCTTGGGGGAATAAAACCAGTTAATAATGAAGATGTATTTAAAATAATTTTTAATGGATATGATAATCCATTTATATTAGAAACATTATCAAGAAAAGAGGCTAAATAATGACAGATGAAACTAAAGAACAAATAGTTAAAATTAAAGGAGAAAAAGATAAGTATACAGTAAATGCTAAATTAGCAACTTTAACATATGCTGTCTTAGCATCAGTAGGAATAGCAGCTCCTATTATAGAAAGAGCAATAGGTATGAATCCTGCTGAAGTAGCTGAATTAGAAAGAGTAGCTATTCCTCTAGTAGTAGCAGGTACTGGAGTATTTGCCTATAAGATAAAAAATTATTTTAGTGATCAAAAACGATTAGAAGATCAAATTAAACAATTAGAAGAAGAACCTGACAACAGTGTTGAAGAAGAAAATAAAGGAATGGGATTATAATGAAAATAATATATCCTAAAGGTAGCATTATTACTAAAAAAGAAGATAAAAATAATTATTGTATAGTTAAAGAAAATGAAAATGATTATGAATGTGTTTTATATCCCATAGGTGCACATAGTGCAAATAAAAATATTATTATAAAAAAAGATGAAGTAGATGAAATTAAATTCTGGGGTTATACAGATAATGAAATAAAAGAAGAGTTAAAGGATAAATATATTGAAGTATTGAAAAAGAAAGCAGGGATTTAAATGACTAGTAGCGAAGCCTGGCAAAAATATGAAGAATACAAAGAATTATATCAAAAAGCTAATGCTGTAAAAGAAGCATTAACAGGTATTAAAGGTGTTATGGAACAATCTGACACTTTCTTTGAAATGGCTAAAACTGAAATTGGTAGTTGTTATGAAGCAGTAAATTCAGCCAATATAGTACTTGCTAGCTTTAATCAATACTACGATTTATTAAGTGGTAATAAAAAAACAATAGATGATGCTATGAATAATATTAATGATTATAAATCAGATGTATCTACAGCTATAACCAAGGTAGATGATGACCTAGAAACTTACCAAAGCCAATGTAAATACTATTATGATCTTTTTTATGAATTAATAGATAAAGAGGCGATGTAATTATGGGAATAAGTGTTAATTTAGATCAATTAGATATTGTATATGAAAACGGATTGCCAAATTATAAAAATGCTTGTGAAAGTTTCAGCAAAGGTGCTCAATCATTAGCAGCAGCATCTAACTTCTTTGGTAATGCAGATATTAATAAATATCTTCCTAATGCCTTAGAAATATCAAACTATTTCTATTTCTTATTATCAGATGCATCAGTTCTAGATGCAGGATATTCTACATTTAGTAGTAAAATAGCTTATTTAATTTATAGTCTTGCTCAAGCAGAAGGCAGTATAGATTTAAGTAAATATCCAGATATTCAAGCACAATTAGAAACTATTATGAATCTTAATTTAGATGAATCTGCCTTTGATCAACAAAATATGGCTCAATATAATAATTGGGTACAAAAAATAGCTGAAATGAAGAATCAAGTAGATGAATTAATGAATACAGTTGATGCAGACTACTTAAAACAATTAGGCTTATCAGATGAAGAAATAGATAAGATTATTAAGAGTCTAAATATAAACGGAGTCGATAAAGGAAACTTCAATAGTAAGTTCTTAATTCCATTCATGGTATTTACATTTGGAGCGTTAGCTAATTATAACACTTCAGCAAGTTCTATAGATGCTCTACCTGGAATAGTTGGTGATGGATATTGGACATTTAAAGACGACAATCTATGGAGTGGTGCATCAGCATTAAGTAATATTGCTTCTAAATATGCTGGAGCAGCAGGAGGCGCATTAGCCTCATTAACTATAGGAGCATTAATTGCTTTAGAAGATGGAGAATTTGATGTTGAAACCTTCTTAGAAGAAGGTGTAGCGGCAGCTATAGGTTCAGCAGCAACAGGATTAGTTGCATCAGCTTTAACAGCAACAGGTGTATTAGCAGTTGGAGTAGGAGTTTTAGCTGGATTAGTTGGTATAGGTGTAACCTGTGCAGCAGGTTCTATCTTCCATAGCTTATACTACATGCCTGGTGATATACCAAATGAATTCTACACCTGGGACGAAGCTAAACAGCGAAAATACCTGAAAAAAGAACTTGGTATCGATTTAGATTATATGGATGCCGTTGATAAATTAATAGAAAGTGGTCAATTTAGTCATGATGAAATAATAAACATGTTAGAAGTATGTAAAGATCCAGATATTATCTATAGCGAAAATTGTGCAGATAGACCAGAAATGGCAGCTCTTAGACAATATATGATAAATAAAAATTATATTGACTATTCTTCAGGAGAAGAAAGACTGGTTGCTTTAGACCATATTTTAGACGGCCTTCCTATAGAAAATTATCAACAAACAGCAAATTACATTGAACAATTTAGTTCAATATTATCGGAGGCTTAATATGAATAATTATGTTTATCCATTAGGAAGTATAGTAACATTAAAAGATGATATTCATGTATTCATTTTATCTTATGCTGTAAAAGATAAGAATAAAAAGAGTTATGAATATGTAGGATGTGACATCCTAGAGGGTTTTAACCCTGATAAGTTATATTTCTTTAATAATAATGAAATACTATACCCAATATTTATAGGATATCAATCTAATAAAACAAAAATAATAACAGACAAAGTATCAGAACATTATGAACCACCAAAAATAATATTCTTACCAATAGGAAGTATAGTATCTACTAAAGAAGAAGAAAAAGTTATGATAACAGGTTATACAATACTAAATCTTATAGATAATAAAAGCTATGACTATTTAGGAATTAGTTATAAAGATAATAAACCTGTATACTTTAATAAAGAAGATATTACAAACCTACATTTTGTAGGTTATCAAACAACCGAATCTATAGGATTATCTTACTTATTAGAAGAAATAACTCCAGACTTTCATGAAGGAAAAAATGTAGTAGATAAAGTAAACAAAATATTAGAAGAATTAGGAGGTAATTAATATGCACTTAAAACCAGGACATATTATAGATATCGGAGATAGAGAAGGAATAGTATTGTTTAATTCAACTATTAAAGATAAAGAATGTATTGTAGTAACATTTGAAGACAAAAAAGAAATAGAATATCAATACTATGAAGTATTAGAAAAAGATAATAATATTACAGTAAAACAACTAAAAGACGAAGAAATAATATCTGAATTACTTATTCAAGTAACAGATAAAGTATTAAAGAATAATTAAAAGATATAAATATTTATATCTTTTTCTTATTGAATAAAAATACAATAATTGATATAATCATTTGGCTGTAGGTGATAATATGAAAAAATTTATATATAATCATTATAAATGGAGTTATAAAGAATTATTACAAAATACCATAGGCGTAATAATATTTTCTCTATCTATAAATCTATTTATAGAACCAAATAATTTATATAGTGGAGGAGTCTTTGGCCTAGCTCAGTTATTGAATAATCTAATAGAATATTTATTTAATACATCAATGAACTTTACTAGTCTTATATATTTCTTAATAAATATACCATTATTTATATTAGCTTACTTTAAAATAAGTAGATCTTTCTGTTCTAGAACAATGTATGCAATAGTATTACAAACTATTCTATTATTAATAATCCCAATACCAAAATCTCCCTTAGTTGATGATTTATTAACTAATGTATTAATTGGAGGAACACTTGTAGGTATAGGAGTAGCTAATATCTTATCATCAACCGGTTCTACCGGTGGAACTGACATAATAGGTATTGTTTTAACAAACAAATATCACAACTTCACAGTAGGTAGATTTGCTCTTATTTTTAATAGTGTGATATTTGGTGTTAGTGGTATCTTCTATGGTATATCAACAATGATTTATTCAATCATGTATTCAGTAATAGAAAACTTATCATTAGATAAATTACACGAACAAAGTATTAGTAGTAGTGCAATTATATTTACAAAGAAAAAACCAGAAAAAATATTAGATTTTGTTAAAAAAGATCTAGATAGAGGAGCAACATGTTGGGAAGGTACAGGAGAATATGATCATACAAAAACATATATTACATACTTAGCGCTATCTAGATATGAATTACATAAATTAGAAACTTACTTAAAGGTTACAAAAGAAGATGTCTTTTTAGTAAAAAATGATTTTGTTGGAATAGATGGGAATTTCAAAAAAAGATTATCTAAGTAATTCTTTTTTTTGTTATAATATAATAGAGTGATAATATGAAAAAGAAAGTATTAACATTAATATCAGTAATATTCATATTACTGATTATCAGTTTAATAATATACTTTAGTATCTATTATAAATCCGAAGATATATCTAAATACTTTGAAGATAACTTATTAAAGATAGAAGAAATAGATAGTGGTTATTTCTTAGACGGACCAGGAGAAGAAGATGTAATCATCTTCTATCCTGGAGCTAAAGTTGAGTATACTTCTTATATACCTTTATTGTCCCAATTGGCAATAGAAGGTGTAGACACCTTCTTACTTAAAATGCCATTTAACTTTGCATTTTTTAAACAAAATGCAGCAGATGATATTATAGATAATTATAATTATAAAAATTATTATCTTATGGGTCATTCTCTAGGAGGAGTAGTTGCTGCGAACTATGCTAATAATCATGATAATGTAACAGGATTAATCCTGTTAGCATCCTATAGTACAAAACCAATAAGAAATGAACTTTCTTTACTATCTATATATGGAGATCAAGATAAAGTATTAAATATAAATAAATATAATAATAACAAACCTAACTTCCCAGATAATAGTAAAGAAATAATTATTAAAGGAGCAAATCATTCTGGATTTGGTAATTATGGAGAACAAAAAGGTGATGGTACAGCAACCATCACCAAAGAAGAACAACAAGAATTTACAGTTAAAGAAATATTAATATTTTTAAGTGAATAACAGGATATTTTATATCCTGTTTTTTACGCAAAAAACTTTTTTCAAAAAAAAGAAGGAAATCAAGAGTCGACAGATAATAATTATAGTAGGAGGGCATATAATGAGTGCTACCTCGAAGGAGGTGATTATATGTCAAAAAAAGATATTATTATCTTTTTATTACTCATAATTATCATTCTCCTTATATTGAATTGATAATTATTAAAAATAAAAAAAGCACTCATTAAAGAGTGCACCAACCAAAATTTAGGTAGCACTCACGTGCCTTCCTAAATTCATTATAACATATTTTTATTAAAAATAAATATTCTATTAAAGGAGGGAAGACAATGATATAATTAATATAGGTGAATAAGATGAAAGATGATTTATTAGATTATCTAATAGCTACAGATTCTATAGATGAATTCTTAGGTAATGAAAAAGAAGAAGAACCAACACCACCAGAAGATGATAATATCTCTGCTGAAGATGAAAATGATGATGAAGAAGATTTTTAATACAAAATGTTTAATGAATTAATAGTTTACAAGTAATTATTAATAAGATATTTAATTAATTGAGAATTAATAGTATAATAATTATAGTGTAGGTGTATATATTATGAGAATAAAAAGAGTATTATTATTTATGATCGTATTATTTGTATTGAATATTGCCGTAGTAAAAGCTGATTCAGCAGCTTGTGCAGGTGAAATAGAAAATTCACAAAATTCAGTAGGTATAGGAGATACTTTTATATATAGCATTGGTACAATGGGTGCTTCTTCAAATACAAAAATATTTGATTTGAATTTCTATGTAATGTACGAAGATGAATATATTAATCTAGTAGGCGATAGAGAATTAGATATAACACCTGCAAAAGGATGGAAAGTAACATACGACACAGTATCTAAGAATGCAATAGAGATACATGCATATACTGATGATCCTGCAGCAATGTATATTAATGTTCCATTAACAACATTCAAAGAAGTTGTAAGAATTAGATTTAAAGTAATAAGTAAAAGTTCTACTTCATCAAGCATTTCCATTAAAGGATCATCATCAAGATATTTAGCTTACGTTGATGGAGGAGAAAGTGGTAACTCATTCAGTTGTGGATCCAATAATATAACTAGTACTTTTGGTATTTATACAAAAAACAATAATGATAAATTAAGTGAATTAAAAATTAATCACGGATCTTTATCACCAAAATTTAGTGCTAATAAAACAGAATATGCTGTAACAGTAGAAAATGATATTGATAATATAACTGTAAGCGCAAAATGTCCAGGTTTAAACTGTACAGTTTCTGGAATTGGTACACATAATCTAGAAGTTGGTGAAAATACTATTGTTATTACAGTTACATCAGAAGCAGGAACTAGAAAAGAATATAAAATAATTGTAACTAGAGAAGAAAAGAAAGAAACCTATTTAATAACATTACGTGTTAGAGGAGGAACTATTTCTCCAGAATTTCAATCAGATATACATGAATATACAGTAACAGTACCTTATGAAACAGATGCTTTAGATTTGATATTTACTTCAAATAATGAAGAAGATAATAAAGTATCAACAACAGGTAATTCTAATCTTCAAGTAGGAGAAAATAAAGTAACAGTTAAAGTAACAAATGAAAAAACAGGAGTAGAAGCAAATTACGAATTAAATGTTATTAAAGAAAAAGAATCTACTAAAGAAGAGAAAGAAAAAAATGATGATACAACAAAAGCTAAAAAAGATAACACTATAAAATTATTAATAATATTAATTCCAGTAATATTTTCAATTATATTATTAGTAGTATTCCTTGTAGTAAAAAGAAAACATAGATCTAATCAAAACATAGATATAGACAATTAAAAATAAGAGGTAATATTTATATTACCTCTTTTATAGTTTAATTAATAACATAACTAATATTATAGTAACTAAAACTATTAATATTAAAAACATTACTATTTTTACTAACTTAGTTTTAGCAACTAGTCCATTAATAATATCTACTTTTTGATTATATGGAACTATATCTCTAGTAGTTAATATTGTTCTATTAGCATTAATACCTACTACCATTACATTATCTGTAATACAAGTAATACCTTCCTTTAATGCAGCATCACTAACATTAGATCCATCAAAATTAAATAACTTACATAAATTATTAAATCTTTCTCTAGCATTACCTTTCTTATAGTAATAATTAGCTTCTTGAGATAACTTATTATTTGCATAGCAAGTACTTCTAATATGATCTAATTCTGCATAAGAAGCATTTACATATCCAGTTAATTTACCTTCTTTATCAGCAGCAGATATTCTTTCTAAACATCCATCAGCATCTAATACAGTATTATAATCTAATATTCCACTTTTTAATTCTTGTAATAAACTATTTAATCTAGTACTATTAGTTTCTATTACTTGCTTTTCATAATTCTCATCCATATAATTCACATACTTTCTATTAATATTTTATCATATACTATCAAAAAATAGACTTAAATTTTTCTATTATTAATAATAATGTTATAATATAATCTCGAATGAAAGGGGATATAAACATATGTTAATAATAAAAGAAGAGGATCTAAATACTTTATATCCCCTTATTGGCTATGGTGATGAAGGATATGTTTATAATTATAATAATGAATATGCTATTAAGATATTTACATACTGTAAGAGGAAAGAAAATTATAATAAATTAAAAAGAAAAATAGCTAAATTAAAAGATATGCTTAATGAACATGATCCTAATTGTGCCTTTCCTCTAGGCTTTGTATCATTCGATGGTACATCCATCGATGGGTATTATACCCAATTAGTTAAACATAGAAGACAAATAAAAGATATAGAAGATATAGAATTATTAAGAGACCCAGCTAAAGAAATAGAATATTTAGTTAAAGCAGATGAAGTATTACAAAGATTACATCAAAAACAATTTATTGTTGGAGATGTAAAACAAGATAATATATTAATTGATAGACAAGGTAATACTATATATATAGATACAGATAATTATAAATATAAATATCATACTTTTGATTTAGTCCCAGATAGAGCAGGATTATTTTATAATTTATATGGAGGAACAGTTGCTTCAAAAGATAATGATATACTTGTATTTACTATTATGTCTTTATATCTATTAACAGGAAATGAAAAGTTTAGTACATATACTCACCAAAAAGAAATATTTACTGAAGCATTAAGAGAAATAAGACTTCATCCAGAAGAAAGAAAAGAATTAGAATACATTTTTTCTCAAGGAAGAGACAAACCATATCTAGGTCCTATTCTACAAAAAGTAAATCCAAATGTTTTTAGAAAAAATACTTAATATCTTAAGTATTTTTTTATGTTATAATGATAGTAGAATAGGAGGGATATCTATGGATGATAATAAATTAGAAGAATTAGAAGAATTTGAACAACCTGTAATACCTCAACCAATTATTGAAAACCCTCCAGAAGGCTCAAGTGAAACACCAAAACAGGACGATAGTCTGTTAAAAGAATTAAAAGATTTCGAACCAACTGTAATAGCACCACCACAAATTGAAGCGCCCCCAGTAGCGCCAGTTGCAAGTCCATCAAATAATGAAAAAAAAGATGATAATCAAGAGTCTTTCGAACCAGTTGCTAAAGTAGATTTATCTGCGCCAGTCAAAATAGAAACTCCGAAACAAAAAAATTATACATTATTAATAATAATTGCAGTAGTTATTCTTCTAACAATAATTGGAATAGTATTAGCAATCATATTACTAAAGCCAAAAAAAGAAGAAGAAACTAAAGAACCAGAAATAAGATATGATATATATACAAAAAAATATTTAAATGAATTACATTGTTATGATTATAATTCCACTTTAAGTAATAATTACTATACAATAGAAAGATTACAAGAAGGAGATAAAGTAATTTGTGAATATAATGTAGAATTAGAAGATTTAGATAGAATAAATACTATATCTTTTGAATTATATACATCTGAATCATTAGAATTAGAAGAAACAAAAATAAAAGATGATAATTTTGAATTAACTAATAATAGTAAAAATTATAAACTTAATTTCACAATACCATCAAATACAACTAATTCATTAGATTTTGTATTTAGAGTAACAAAAGAAATAAAAGAAAATAATATATTATTAAGAAACTTTAAATTAGAATTAGAAGATGATAAACATTATGCTCTTCAAGATATAGAATATTCTTTTGAACAAAAAGGATTATTAAGAAGATATAAAAAGAATTTATCTGAAAGTAAAATATTAATATCATCTACAGAATTCTCATACTATGATATAGATGATTATTCTATGATAGATGAATTTAAATGTCGTAGTAGTGAATGTAAAATTATAAATAGTAATAATGGTTATTATTTAATATATGATAATGGATTATTCTTATATTATATTGAAGATTCATTAGTATATGATAAACAAGAAGATAACCCATTAATACAAATAAATAAATCTTATAATAAAGATAAAGATTATCGTTTAATATTACATGAAAATCAACCATATGGTATTATTGTTAATAATGTTTATTATGATCTACAAGGTGATAATAAAATAATATCTATAATGCCAGGTCCTAATAATAATATATTTAATGATAAAAAGAATGATATATTAATAGTATATGAAGATAATATTACTAGAATATATAATACTGATGGAACTCCATACAGACCACCTAGCAATGCTTTAATATCAATTAATGGTACTAATTATTATACTTTTAGTAATAATAAAGTTAATTGTAGTAGTAGGTACTGCAATAGGGAAGATTACTATACTTTTAAACAATATGAATATAACTCAATAATATTATTTAATTCTAATGGAGATAGACTCTTCCCTGATGATGATATAAAATCATTCCATGTTATTGATAATGGTATAGTATTAGCAACAGATACAATAAAAACATTAGAAAGTAATGGAAGAATTATTAAAGAACTACAAATACCAGAAGGTTCTAAAATATTAAAAGTATTAAATGTTAATTATGCATTAATAAAAGAGAAAAAAGATGATAAATATTATCTATCTATAATAAGTTATGATAATAATCTAATAACTACTATTATGGAATTTAAAGAAGAAGATACATATTTAGATTCATATGTAGCAGTTGATACTGCTAAAGAGTTAATAATAAGATTTATTTTTAATAATAAATATTATGAATACTATAAAACAGATAATACATTAGAAGAAATAACATATGAAGAATACAAAAAATAAGAGGAGAATTACATTCTCCTCTTTAATTATTTAGTATGTTTAACTACTTGAACACTATTTAAGTGTTCAGCTAAAGCATTTAAATTATCTAGAACAACAACTCCGTTTTTAGCAACTACTTTCATAGTTTTTAAAACGCATTTTAAAGTGTGTCCTTCAAATTTTTTACCATTAGCTTCAGTTAATACACACAATACAGTTCTATCAGGTCTTTTATTACTATCATCAGTTACTTCTACGAAGCTATAAAAACCTTCACCTTCTGGAGTGATAACATATAAGCATATATCATCATTCTCTCTATGTGCATCTTCTGCTGCTTGACATTCTGGAGTCCAATCAGGAACTACTGGATTAAATGTTTCAACTCCTTCTCTTAACATAGGAATTAATTCTTCTCTCCAAGTAGAACTACCACATGTTCCTCCTAAAAATACTGTTACTTTTTCCATTATTCATTCCCCCTTATAATAATTTTTAATAAAGGTCTTGCATGGTAAAAGTAAACATATAAAAAGACAAGACCTTTATACTAAAAGTCTTGTCCAGATTATAAATCTTAATATACCGGAATAATCGAATTGACGATATATTACATTTAAGGACTACTCCCTTTAAGTGCTTTAATTATACCAAAAAACGGCTATTTTCTCAAATTTATGTCTATCTCCCTCTTAAAAATTTGAATAATTTTAAAAATAATAGTATAATGACAATAGGTGATTGAGATGATATATAAAATTATTATTATTATTTCTTTTATATTATTGCCAGTTCCAATAGCACTTGCTATTTTCTATAAATTAAAAGACAAAGTTAAGAAGGGCGAGATTGAAGAACCTGTTATTGAACAGACATTAATAGAACAAGAAGCATAATAAAAGGACTTATTCAAATAAGCCCTTTATTTTTTGCCAGAAAGTTTTCTTTTCAACTATTTTCTCATCATTAACTTTCTTTTCTTTTTCTTTCTTTACTGAATCAATTAAGAATACCATTCTAGAACTTCCTTCAGTATTATCACTAATATCATCAAGAGTCTTATATTGATTACTTAATTCTATCATAGCTTCTAATTTACTACTAATAGTTTTAATATCTCCATTAACTATTTGATTTAATTTATTAATACCTTCATTATTATATTTATTTAAACCATTACTTAAAGCATCCATACCATTAGCAATAGCATTATTACCATTATTAACCTGATTAATAGCATTACTTAATTTATTAACAGTATCATCTAATATATTTAATTTATCTTTAATATCTTTTTCATATTTATTTAAAGCACTATCTACTTTATTATTGACATTATTTTGATCAAATTGTTTATTTAAAACTCTATCCACTACTTGATTAGCATAATCTTCAGTATACTTTTCTGCTAAATCATTAGAAGTAGTATTAATTATATTATTTAAAATACCATTAACATATTCTTTAACACTAATATTACCTAAATAGATTCTTTCACTATTTAATTCCTCATTAAATGCATTAAGTATTTTTAACTTAAATTGATTTCTAGCTTCTACTAATTGTGGATTATTCTGCATAGCAGTATTAATCTTAATACTAACTTGTTGTACATAATTACCAATTAAATTACCAATATAATCTTTATTATTTAAATTATTAATAACTTGATCACTAATATTATTACTAATTGTATCTATAGAACTTCCTAATTTTTGTTTAATACCACCAACAGTATCTTGTTGAACTTTACTAACTATACCATTAGCTTGCTCAAAAGTAACACCATAAGTTTGAGCAATACCATTTACATAAGCTACATATTCTTCTTGAGTCATACTAATACTCATATTAGCTAATGTTGCATTAAATGTATTAGTAGTCATAGTCTTTATTTCATTTCTAATACTATTATTTAATTCTTCTTTTAATAGAGTAGTTAAACTATTAACATATTCATCAGTAATAATAGTATTCTTAATAGAATTATTAACTATATCATTCATTAAAGCATTAATATCTATATTATTAAGTATATTATTCATTTCATTTTGAATAATTAATTTAACATTAGTTTTAGTAAACTCTATAGCAGATTGTTCTAAATCTTGTTTATTCTCTTTAATAATATCTTCTAACTCATTAGATACATCTTTCTCTAATTCTGGAATAACATCTTTTAAAGCCTCTTTAATAGCTTTACTAATTTCATTCTTTAATTCTTCTTGATCTTTATTTCTATAACTATAATACTTATTAGTTATTTCATTAATTTTATTATTTAATTCATTAGTACCATTAGCTAATTCTTTAGATCCATCTCTTAATTTATTAGCAGCATCTACTATTATATTCATATTATCTTGTAATTGAGAAATACTACTAAATAGAGTATTCATACTATTAAATACATCAAAATCACTATTATCTAGAACTTTAGAAGTAGCAACAGAATATATAGAATTTAATTCAAAACTATTAGTATTATAACTTATCTCTACAGTATTCATATTCTTTAATTCATCTACTCCAAGAGTTTCATATAATCCAGGAGAAGATACAGCTACTACCATAGAAACAACACCATTATCTATAACTTTACCATTACTTACTTTAATATTATTATTATCAGTATTATTAATTATTGAGGTAGTAGCAATAACAAATGGAGTATATACTATTTCATTTCTACCATTAATAAATTTATATGTATATAAATTATTTTTATAATTGATTACTATTTTAACTTTACCAGCTTCACCAATCATATCTTTAACATTCATTTCATGTCCATTAAGGTAATAGTGAACATCTAAACTTATAGGTAAAGATTTATTAGTTTTACCTTGATAATATATATTACTACCATTAGTTTCCCAAACTAATTTATCACCAGTATTATTATATGTTGTACCATTAGAATTAATATTAGTTAAATTACTTTTATCATTAATAGTATTACCATCATAATTATATAAATGTTCTGATACAGTAGTATTATTAACACTACCATCACTATTTAATTTACTATATATAGTTTCTTCCTTAGTTAAAGCTAGTACTGGGGTAGCATCTAATGCTAACCCAAATATAAGTGCTAGTATTATTCCTTTACTTATTATTTTATTTTTCATTTCTAATCAATCCTTTCTTAAATCCTAGAGTAGAATGAATTATTAATTTATCAAATACCAATAATATACTTGGTATAACAAACATAACTACTAACATACTAATTATTGCTCCTCTTGCCATTAATAAACATAAAGAACCAATAACATCTATCTTTGATACTGCAAATACACTAAATGTAGCGGCAAAGAAACACATAGCACTAACAAATATTGATGATACAGAAGAAGATAGAGCAGTTCCAACTGCCTCCTGTTTAGATTTACCTTTCTCACGTTCATCTAAATATTTAGTAGTTAATAAAATAGCATAATCTATAGTAGCTCCTAATTGAATAGTACCTATAACTATAGAAGATATAAATGGTAAACTAGTACTAGTCCAATAAGGAACACCCATATTAATAAATATTGCAAACTCTATACCAATAACTAAAAGTACAGGTAAACTTACAGATTTTAATACAAATAACATAATAATAAATATAACTGCTATAGAGAAATAATTAACATTCTTAAAATCTATATCAGTAATATTAACTAAATCTACCATTAAAGGACCTTCACCAGCTACTATAGCTTTATCATCATACTTTTTAACAATATCATTTATCTCTTTAACTTGTTCATTTAATTCGTCACTAGCTATTTCATAATCACTATTAATAAGTACTAATTTATATTCATCACTTTCTACCATACTTTTTAATTTACTAGGTAATACATCTTCAGATATACCATAATTACTTAAATATGTAGGAGATATAACACTATCAATACCATCCAAATTATTTAATTCATCAATCATATTATTAATATCAGAAGATTCCTTATCAGCATCTACTAATATAATTGATTGAGAAATCATACCATAATCCTTTTTAAGTTTTTTAGATACAATAGAATAATTATAATCATCAGGTATAGAAGTATCTAACTTATAATAGACATCAGTATGTTTCTGACTTAAATAAGCAGGAACTAATAATATTAAGAATACTATAAATATATACTTATAGTATTTTAATACTATAGGTTTAACAAACCTAAACTCTGGTATTAAAGGCTTATGTTTAGTTTTATTAATTAATTTATCAAATATAAGTATTAGAGAAGGATATAAAGTTAATACAGTAATAACACCAAATACAACACCTTTAGCCATTACTAAACCAATATCTTTACCTAAACCAAATCTCATACTACATAAAGCTAAGAAACCAGCTATAGTAGTTAAAGAACTACCTATAACAGATACCATCGTTTCTCTAATAGCATCAGCCATAGCTTCATCATTAGTTTTATATTTCTTTTTAGCAGCCTCATATTTATGATATAAGAAAATACTAAAATCAGTAGTAACACCAAGTTGTAATACAGCAGCAATAGCTTTAGTAATATAAGATATATCACCAAATATAATATTAGTACCCATATTAAATAATATAGCAACTCCAATATTACCAAGTAATATTAAAGGAACAACATAAGAATCTAAAGATAAGAATAATACTATTAAACAAAATACAACAGCTACAGCAATATATACCAACATCTGACTTTCTACTAATCTTTTCATATCTAAAGACATAGCACTCATACCACCAACTTTAATATTACTAGACATCTTTGTAATCTCATCAACAGCATTCATAGTTTCTTCATCACTAGTACCAGTACTAAAAGTAATTAATAATAACTTACTATTATCTTTATTAACTTTATCCAAAAGAGTAGAGGGAAGCATTTCCTCTGGTATGTTTAGACCTGTTAAATCATCTAAACTAACTACCTCATTAACACATTCTATATTTCGAATCTTATCTTCTAACTCTATAAGATCTTTACCACTAATATCTTCTACTAATGAAATAGAGAAGGCTCCCATATTAAAATCATCAGTTAATATTTTTTGACCCTTTAAAGTTTCAATATCACTAGGTAAATAAACTAATATATCATAATTAGTTTTAGTATTAGCAAACCCAATTAATGCAGGTATAACTAATATAATACTTAATATCAAAAAGAACTTTTTATATTTAACAACTAACTCAGAAAACCATTTCATATATCTTCTTCTTTCTAAAAAATGACTATTAGTCATCTGATTCAAAATATACTTTATATCAAAAATGACCAAAAGTCAATAATAACTTGACAAATTATTAAATTTAGAATAAATTTATAAGAGGTGATGCCTATGTATACTATTAAAAATAGTAAGAAAGTCCAAGAAAATAAAGAAGAAAAAAATAATAAAATATTAGCATCAGCTCTTAAACTGTTTACAGAAAAAGGAGTAAAAGATACTTCAGTACAAGAAATAACTACTGAAGCAGGAGTAGCTAAAGGAACTTTCTACTTATATTTTAAAGATAAATATGAATTACAAGATTATTTAATTACTAGAAAATCACAACAATTATTTAATGAAGCTTTAAAAGCACTATATAAGGAGAATATTACTGACTATAAGGAAAAGATAATCTTTGTAATAGATTATATTATTAATAAATTAAATAGAAATAAATTATTATTAAAATTTATTTCTAAGAATTTATCTTTTGCTTTATATAGTGATCATATTTCTAAAATAATATCTGAAGATACTCTAGGTATTCAAGAATTATTTATTCAAGAAATAAAACAAAGTAATATAAAGATATCTCATCCAGATTTAAAACTATATATGATTATAGAACTAGTATCAGGTATAGTATTTAATAGTATACTTTACAAAAAACCTTTACCAATTAATGCTTTAAAACCATATCTTTATGAAGAAATCAAACTAATGCTTAATTAATATGATATAATCAATAAAGAATAGGAGTATTACATGAAACTTAGAATTAGTAAACTTTCTAAAATAATATCTCTATTATCATTCTCTATAATGATAATATTCTTTATTATGTTTATTATTTCTAAAAATAATACTAATATAGCAAACTTTATGGTATTTAGAGTAATATCTAAAATAAATAGTATCTTATTCTATTTATTACAATATTTTCCTCCAAATATTCAATCTTTATTATTATTCTTATCCCCACTAATAATATTATTATGTTATTTATTATATGTAGTATCTAAAAGTATAGATATAGATGAAGAAAAAAAGATTCATCTATCTAGTATATTCTTTTCTTTATTTAGTATTACATTAAGTTCTTTTATTATTAATATTAGTATGGGGTATACTATCCCATACACTTCTAGTATAGATACCTTCTACTTAAGTGATTATAGAGATAAAGAATATGATCTAAAATATTTTGAAGAATATGTAAAATATATTTATGAAAAAATAGATAAATTATCTACACAAGTTCCACGTGATGTAGATGGCGAAGTCATCATAAATGATATAGATAAACTAGCTATTATTAATTTAAAAAATCTAAAAGATAAATATTATTTTTTAGATGGGGTTTACCCCAATCATTTCCAAAATGTAAATTATAATTTAGTAGATGAAGGAACAGGTTTTACTAGTTCATATTCTCATTCTATATCCATATTAAAAGATCTTAATAATATAGCTTATTTAAATAATCTAACTCATGAATTGTGTCATCTTAAAGGAATAGATAAAGAATCAGATGCCGTATTCTGTACTTATGAAGCAGGTATCTATAGTGATAATTATGTTTCTAAATATGCTGCATATTTTGAGATATTCTATAGATTATATAGTTTATTAAAATTATCTGAATCAGAATATTTCTATGATTATGATACTTTAGTATCTTCAAAATGTATTACAAATCATTATACAGAATTCTGTTCATTTAATTATAAAGAAGTAAAAGAGATAAAATATGATGCTACTAGAATATATTTAGAAACATTTAATACAAAAGAAACTGATTATTATAATAATATTAATAATGTTCTATCTATTTTAAATAATAATTATAATATAGAAGTATATGATAAATATTATAGTAGAGTAGAATTTAATGAAAATATTCATGATAAAACATATATAATAATTAATTCTAATAATGAAGATATTTTAGATATAATAAAACCAAATAAAAATTTATTTATAAATATAAAACAATTAAAAAAAGATTCTAATCCATTAAAGAAAACAAGTGATTTAAATATTAATTATTATTTAAAACCATTTAATAAAGAAAACTATATGACAAAAGATTATAAAAAAGAATATTCATACTCTAGAAGTATAAGATTATTCTTAGAAAAATATAATTATATAAAAGATAATGAATAGGTGATAATATGCAAAATATATTTGATGTTTTTGATAAATATAAAGATTATACTAATGGAACAATTTCTTCAATAGCATTTGTTATTTATATATTAACTATATTAGCTATGTGGAGAATATTTAGCAAAGCTAATGAAGCAGGATGGAAATCATTAATACCAATTTATAATTTTTATATATTCTGTAAAATAATACATTATCCATTCTGGTTATTCTTAGTAATGATAGTATTGATTTTCATTCCTGTATTATGGGGGTTACTACTAATATTAATAATATATACAGCAATAGCACTAAATACTAAACTATCTCACAGATTTGGTCATGGGTTCTTATTTGCTTTAGGATTAATGTTCTTTAATACATTATTCTTACTAATACTAGGTTTTGGTCCATCTAAATATCATAAGTAAAAAAAATAGAACATTAAGTTCTATTTTTAAATGGTATAACATTATCTCTTCTTTTTAATTCTTCATCAGTTAATCTCTTTAATCCTAAGAAAGAAATTAATAATTCAACAAAATTTCTATCTACACGATCATTTTTAGTTTCATAATCTCCACTAATAATATCTTTTTTTCTATCAATCATTGAACTAATTCTTTCTAATTTATCATCATATCTAAAATAGAAATCTCTTTCTTCTATTTTAGTAGGATCATTAAAATCTAAAACATATCCTTTTCTATATACTCTAGGAATAGTTTTTACTATTTCAAGTTGATCACCATTAATGATATATTTACTAGCTCCATCATTACCAACATGCCAAATATTACCATTCATTCTTTCACTACGTTCTATTTGATAACTATCCTCGTTAATAGAAACACAAATATTAGATAGTTCATTTCTACATTCTCTAGATAAACAACTAGTAAAAATACTATATACATAATTGTATAGCTTAGCTCTAATTTCATTTTGATGTTCTTCATCAATACAATTACAATAATCTTTCCATAAATTTAAAACTTTTTTTGCTTTACGTGGATTTATTTTAGCTAACGCATCAATAAAATCATTAAAATAATTCATATTCATAATATCACCCCAATGCGTGTTATTATAACATATATTTGAAAAAATGCTAATTTTTCTATAAAATGTGATAAAATAACGGCGAGGTGATAAACTATGCCAACTAAAAAAACTACTACTAAGAAAAAAACATCTACTAAAAAAGTAGAAGAAAAAGAAACTAAAAAGAAGATTTCTTCTAAAGAAACAAAAAAAGTAGAAGAGAAAAAAGTAACTACAACTAAAAAAGGAACACCAAAGAAAACTACAACAAAAAAGACTACACCAAAGAAAACTACAACAAAAAAGACTACACCAAAGAAAACAACTTCTACTAAGAAAACAACTACTAAAAAAGTAACACCATCTACTAAAAAATCTCCATCAACAAAATCCACTGTTCAATCTAATGTAAAATCAACTCCAAGAAAAAGAACACATACAAAAAAAGAACCAATAAAAGAAATAGAAGAAGTTAAGATTGAACAACAGGTTGAACAACCTGTATTAGAACCAACTCCTTCTAAACCAGTAGAAGAACAACCTGTACCAGTGTTAGAATCTTCTAAACAAGTAGAAGAAAAACCAAAACATACTATAAGAAATATTATAATTATATTATTAATCATAATTGTATTATTATCTATAATAGGAACTGTTATAGGAATTAAATACTATAATTCAAAAAAATTAGAATATGAGTTAGATCAAGATATAGAAGTATTAATATTTGATGAAGTATATAATACTGATTATATTCATGATATTAAAAATGGAGAATTATTAACAGAAAAAGAATTAGTAGATACATCTAAATTAGGTGAAGTAGAAATAGAATATACTATTAAAAATTATTTTGATAAAGAAAAAACTATATCTACTACTATTAAAGTAATAGATAATATACCTCCAGAAATAGAAAATAAAGAAAAATTAACTACTACTGAAGGTAAAGAAATAGATTTATTAAAAGACGTTAAAGTAACAGATAACTCAAAAGAAGAAATAAAAGCTTCTATAGAAGGAGAATATGATTTTAAAGTACCAAAAGAATATGAATTAAAATATGTAGCTAAAGATTCATCTGGTAATGAAACAAAAAAAGATTTTAAATTAGTTGTTAATAAAAAAGTTGTATATACAACAACTACAAATAATAATAATAAATCTTCTAGTAGAACAACTACTGGTAATGGATTAGTATTTCAAACAGCAGGAACTGATAGTTCCTGGAATGGTAAAACAACTTCTAAAGGATATACTATAACAGTCCAAAATGGCATAGCATATATTAATGGAATATTAATAGCAAATAAGACATTCTCACTACCTAGTACATATAATCCAGGTATGAATTCTAATGTTACAGCTAAAGCGAATGAAATGTTTAGTGCAGCAGCTGCAGCAGGTTATAGTATATGGAATCAATCTGGCTTCCGTTCATATGATACTCAAAAAGCATTATATACTGGATATGTTAATAGAAGTGGTAAAGCGCAAGCTGATACATATTCAGCTCGTCCAGGTAATTCAGAACATCAATCTGGCTTAGCATTCGATGTATGTGCTAAAGGTAAACCATGTATTAATAGTGGCTTTGATAATACTCCAGAAGCAAAATGGTTATCAGATAACTGTTATAAATATGGATTTATTCTTAGATATCCAGCAGGTAAATCTGGTGAAACAGGATATAAATATGAATCATGGCATTTTAGATATGTAGGAGTAGATTTAGCAACAAAACTATATAATGGTGGTAATTGGATTACCCTAGAAAGTTATTTTGGTATAACAAGTACTTATAACTACTAAGAATTCTTGAAAAAGAATTCTTTTTATATTACAATAACAAACTAATTAGAGGGGGATACCATGAGTACTTTTCAAGAAAAATATAATTTAAGATTATCTATTAGAGATTCATTATCAACACTAAAATCTGAAATATCAATTTTATCAGAAGATGAAATAGTAAAAAAATATTTAGAATTAATGGCAACTTATGAAAGATTTAAACATTTAGAAAATGCTACAGATGAAGAAATATTTAATAATTTAGTTCATGAAGATAAATCACTTGGTGAAGATACATATTTCTGTTATGGACATAACTTTGCTGGTAGAACAAATGGAATAGGTAAATGGTATATATCTAATGATTATTCACGAACTTATATGCCAGTTTCTAAATATCAAAATCTAAAAGATGAAGATGATGTAGTAATAGTACCATTTATTGAAAGAACTGAATTCGAAAGTAAACATACTATTAGAGAAGCATTAACTTCAAATCCAGAACAAGAATATAATGAAATAAGAAGACAAATGTATAGAGAAGAAATTAAACCATTAAAAATGTAACAAAAGTTACATTTTTTTATTGTATAGATATGATATAATCATAATAGGAAGGAGTTTATATTATGGAATATTTTAATTCGAGTGCATTGCAAGATATTATAAATAAATTAGATGCCATAGTATTCTTAAACTCCTATGATAACTTTTTTAAAGATATGATAAATACTAAATTTTCCTTCTTTTTTCATAGAAAAGAAGATTCAATTATGATTCAAGTATTACAAAAATTATTTATAGATAAAGCTTATGAATTAAGAGTTCCAGAATCAGAAATAGATAAGAACTTAACTGATGAAAAATCTTTTACAGGATGGATAAGAGTAGCATTAGATAATTCAGAAGAAATGCGTAAAGAATTAATATATAAATATAGGAATAATCCCTTCCTGTTAGAGGCTCATAAAATGTTTATGAATTCTTTAGATATCGTATGCAAAGATTATAATATAGATAATTATACTGTCTGTATAATGTATTTTGATAGTTTATGGGATGAATTAAATAAACGCATATAGGGTTCAATTAATTGAACCCTAATATTTTATAGTAAAGAATAAGTAAATTAGTAGAATTAAAAACTTAATTGTAATATAATATTTTTAGGAGGAAAAAATAAATGAAAAAGAAATTATTATTACTAATTGCATTAGTTTTATTATTATGTGGTTGTGTTGAAGAAGAAAAACCTATCTTAACAAAACCAGAAGTATCATCAGGAGAAAGAGGTAAATTAGGTATAGATAAAAATATAAATGAATCTACTATTGATAAATTCTTAGGTAGAGAAGACTCAGTTTATCGTGATATGAGAATGTTAGAAGACCCTGCAGTATATGAAAATATTGGTGGAGATTCATATCTATCTGGTATTATTAAAGGATTTGAAGTAGTACCATATCCATATCTAGCACCAGTAGTAGGATTACCAGAAGCAGTAGGTAAACCATATTCTGGAAATACTCTTTATAGTGTAGATGATGAAGGTAAATATGTAGCTAACTATGAAGAATCATTAGAAATATTAGAATATTTATTCCCTAAAGATAAATATATCTTCTTAATGTGTGGTGGCGGCGGATACGCTGGCATGACAAAAGCTATGTTAGTAGCTTTAGGTTGGGAAGAAAATAAAATTTATAATATTGGTGGATACTGGTATTATGAAGGTGAAAATAATGTTCAAATAAAGAAAGAAAAAGATGGTAAAGTAACATATGCTTTCTGGAAAGTTCCTTATCATGATATAGATTTTACTAAATTAACTAAGGTGAAATAATGAAAAAGAAGTTATTAGTATTACTTTTAATTAGTTTATTCTTATTTGGTTGTAAAAAAGAAGATGATCCGGGTGAAGAACCACCTTTACCAGAAGTTAAAGAAACATTTAATTTAGAAGATAAATATTATAATTCTACAGAATTAAAAGAAGTAACCGGAGAAGAATTAACTAAATTAGTAGAAGATAAAGAATCATTTGCTGTATTCTATTATTCTCCAGGATGTTCATCATGTGCTGCATTCAGTGTAGTATTAAGTGATTTCCAAAAAGAATATAAAATAGGATTTGTAAAAATACCTACACCAGAGAAGAAAAAAACAGTAATTAATGATTATGTTACTTATGCTCCTTCAGTAGTAGTATTTAAAGAAGGAAAATTAGTAGCATTTATTGATTCATCATCAGATGACGATGAAAAATATTTAGAAACAGTAGATGGATTTAAATCATGGTTAACTAAATATGTTAATCTAGAAAAGAAATAAAAGAATAGAAGGTGTATTATGGCAAAATTTTGTCCTAAATGCGGAGCACAAGCAAGAGATACAGCTACTAATTGCCCTGTATGTGATGCTCCATTTGATCCAGAACAACTATTTGACACACCAGCACAACCAGAACAACCTGGATCTAACGTACAACAACCAATGATGAATCAACAACCAATGCAACAATCAATGCAACAACCAATGATGAATCAACAAATGAATCAACAACAAATGCAACAACAACCGATGATGAATCAACAAATGAATCAATCAATGCAACAACAACCGATGATGAATCAACAAATGAATCAACAACAAATGCAACAGCAACAAGCAAATCAACAATATTGGCAGCAACAAAATGATCAACAAGCAAGTCAAATTAGACATAATCAAGCAATGAGTGATATGAATGTTGCTATGAATTCGTTAAATGAAGCAGGACAACATACAATGCCACAAGAAGGCCCTACAATTGTCAATGCTAATGGACAACAAATGAATCCTAATGCAGTATATAAACCTGATATGGCAATGTGTATATTAAGTTATTTAGGAATATTAGCATTAATACCATACTTACAAAATAAAAAAGATGTATTCATTCAATTCCATGCTAAACAAGGATTAAATATGGCAATAGTATTTGTAGGAATATTCTTTGTAATAGGAATATTATCAGTAATTCCAGGTATTAATCTATTATGTCCATTATTATATGTAATAGCATTTACTGGTGAATTAGTATACACAGTAATGGGTATCTTATCATCTACAAAAGGTGAAATGAAATTATTACCTTTAATGGAAAAAGTACAAATAATAAAATAAGATTTAAAATCTTATTTTTTTAATGTCAAAAAATATGTTAATCGAACAACACAATATAAAGGAATAATTATTATTTACGTCTAATATAAAATTAAATGATACATATCAAACAAATGTATGTTATAATTAAAATATGAAAGGGAGGACAAAATGAAAGGTAGAGTCATTTGGTTAAACCCAACCAATGGATGTGGTTTTATAGAATACAATAATGATAATTTATTTATCCACATCCATAAGGCTGATATTGAAAAATATCACCTTAAAGAGGATCAAGAGATATTATTTGAACTTGATCACACATCAAAAGGAGTATTTCTAAAAATACTCCTTTATTAGTTCTCTGAAATAATTTCATAGGGATGACTATCCCTAAATACTTTACGATCTTCTTTCTTCATTTTTAAAACTTCTATAGCTTTATCTATATGTAATACACCATCTAAATGATCTATTTCATGACATAGAATAGTAGCAGGGAAACCTGCAAATATTTCAGTATGTTCTTTAAAATCTTTATCATAGTATTCTACTATTATTTGATATGGTCTATCTACTAAACCCATATAATCTAAACAACTAAGGCAAGCTTCCCAATATCTAGTATGACCCTTCATAGATATTATTTTAGGATTAATTAAAATCTTTCTCTCATTATGTTTTTTATCACTATCATCAAAAGAAGAAGTATTCTTTAAATAAATAATTCTTTTAGGAATACCTATTTGAACAGCTGCTAATGCAAAGCATTCTGTCTGTTCACAAAATAGATCTAATAATTTAATATTTCTTTTAAGATATTTATCTTTCTTATTAACTTCCTTAGATATTTGTCTTAAATATTCTTCATCATTTAATATAGTCTTTCTTTTTATTTCAATCATATCAATCACTTGCAAAGTATTATATCATAATATATTATAAATACTAGAGAGGTAATAATATGAGTAGTTTTATCTTAAAAATAATAGGTATTATAACAATGTTATTAGATCACATAGGTCTAGTATTTTATGATGAATCTATTCTAAGATTCATAGGGAGACTTGCTTTCCCTATATTTGCTTTCCAAGCTTCGCTTGGATATGAACATACTAAAAATATAAAGAAGTATCTCTTAAAATTATTTATATTTGCAATTATATCTCAAATACCATATTATCTTATGACTATAGATAATGGTTTCCATTTTAATTCAATATTTACCATCTTTTTTGGAATATTATCTCTAGTAGCATATAACAAATTAGATAAACTATTTGATAAAATACTAGCTATATCTTTAATCTGTATATTAGCAACGTGTCTTAGAGTAGAATATGGTATTGCAGGAATCTTATCAATATTCTTCTTTAATAAATTTAAAGATAATAAAATAATATCATCAATTTTATTCTCATTATTATTCACTATATATTACAGCTTATTCATAGTATTTGAAAAAGAAATAATATATAATTTATTTCTTCTACTAGGTACATTACTATCTTTAATACCAATTAATTTATATAATGGTCAAGAAGGTAAAAAATTAAAATATTTCTTCTATATATTTTATCCGTTACACATGTTGATAATCTGGTTATTATCAACAATAATAAAATAAAAAACACCAAATATGGTGTTCTTTTATTTTATGGCGTCCCTGGGCAGATTCGAACTGCCGACCTACCGCTTAGGAGGCGGTTGCTCTATCCAGCTGAGCTACAAGGACACAAATAAATTATAACATAACTTTTATTTTTTGAAAAAATAATATATAATCAATATAGTAAAGGAGGTTTAACATGAAAAAATGTCCTAAATGTAATAAACCATTTAATGATCAATTAATATATTGTCCTTCATGTCATTCCTCCTTAGTAGTGGTTGAAGAAATTGACGTCATGCCTGATGAAGTTTTACCAGCAGGCATGGAATTACCTAAAACAAAAGAAGAAATTCAAAAACAATTAGCAGAACAGAATAAAATTTTTAATGAACAAAAAACAATTCAAATATATAATGTTAATGATATCCCATTAACTACTAGTGAAAAGAAAGTAGTAAGTAGAGAATTAAATAAAAAAACTATAACAAGACCAACTAAAAAATTAAAAAGAAATATGTTTGTAACTTCCTTACAAACAACAGGAGTATTATTCCTGTTAATCTTAAGTATCTATATTATTAAATCTTCTTTAACAGTACAACCATCTAATTCAGTAAAAACATTTGAAAAATTAACAAATACACTTACTAAAGAAGAAACTTTAATGGGTAATTGGATTACTAATACAGATAACTTATATATGTTTAAAGATAATACATTTAGATGGTATAACAATTATCAAGTATTAAATAATAATTTCTATGATGGAACATATACTTATAAACAAGGATTAGATGCTTTAGAAGAAATGGGTTATACAGAAGATGATTATATGGTAACCTTTAAAAAAGAAAATATTAAATTAGATAATATATATTCTATTCAATTAGATATTACTAATGAATTTATAAATAATATTAGTAAATCAAATAATAAAAAATGGTGGATTATAATGATATTATCCAATAATAAAGAAGCAACTATCTATAATAAAACATTAGATTTAAGATATCATTTAATTAAGAAATAACAGGAGTATACCTCCTGTTTTAATAATTTTTAAAATAATATTCTCTCTCTTTATGTTACAATAACTATGGGTGTTTTATTATGTCTAAGATATTAATTGTAGATGATGAAATAGATATTGCTGAACTAATTAGTGAAGTATTAAAATCAGAAGGTTATGAAACTATAATAAAAAATAATGGTACTTCTGCTATAGAAGCAGTAAGTAAGCATAAGTTTGACTTAATCTTGTTAGATATAATGATGCCAGATATCTCTGGTATTGATGTTCTTAAATCTATAAGAGATCAAGCTACTTGTCCTATTATATTTGTTACAGCTAAAACACAAACTAATGATAAGATATTTGGACTCAATATAGGTGCTGACGACTATATAACAAAACCATTTGAATTAGATGAACTTCTAGCTAGAGTAAAAGCACATATTAGAAGAGATAATCGTCCAGCCCTAACGAGTAATATAATAAAAATAGGAGATATAGAACTTAACAAAGAATCTTATCAAGTAACTAAAAAAGGTCAAAGTATAAATCTATCTACTAAAGAATTTGAATTATTATCATACTTAATGACTAATGCAGGTAAAACACTATCTAAAGAAGAAATATATAATTCAGTATGGCAAACTGAATATGGTGATATAGGAACCGTAGCAGTTAATATTAAAATGTTAAGAAATAAAATAGATCCAGAGGAAAAATACATTATAACTATTTGGGGATTAGGTTATAAATTTGTAAAAAATATCAATGTTTAAAAATTTCCAAAGAAAATTAACACTCCGTAAAGGATTTGTTATTTCTGTTATTTCATTAATAGTAATAGATGCTATATTCTTAACAATCTATTATCAATTATATTTTAATTCCCATTTGTATAATAAATATGCAGATTTAAATAATAAATTATCAAATGAAGTAAAAGAAATAATTAAAAGAATAGATAATTTAGAAGATGCTGATAAATATCTAGATTCATATTGTGAAGATAATAATGTATCTATAACTATTAAAGATACTAATGATGAATATCTTTATAAAAATATCTTAGATAAAGACTATCTAGTAGAAGAAGTATCTAAACTTATTACTATAGATAATAAAACTTATTTAATAACTATATCTTCTCCTAGAAATAAAATAATATTTAGACAATTAATAGGTCTATTTACATTTGAAATGGTACTTATAAGTGTATTATTCATAACAGGACTATATGGAGCTAATAGAAAGATACTAGGACCTATAACTTATTTATCTAAAGATATGAATAATTATAAATTAGGTATTAAACCTAAAAAGAGAAGAGTAAAAAGTTTAGTAGATCAATTACAAAATAATTTTGTAGATTTAGTAGATACATTAGAAGAAGAAAAACAAAATCAAAATAGAATAATAGCAAGTATATCTCATGATATTAAAACTCCATTAACAAGTATACTTGGTTATTCAGAATTATTAAAAAAAGATAACTTATCAACAGAAACAAAAAATAGTTATATAAATAAAATAAATACTAAAGCTATTACTATGAAAGAAATAACTGAAGAATTTGATAATTATCTAAGTAGTAATATTAGAGATGACTATAAAAGAGAAAAAATAACTATTAGTTATCTAGTAGCATATTTAAAAGATTATTATAAAGAAGATTTAAAAGAAAAAGATATTATATTTAGAATAAGAACTAATTGTCCTTCAACAAATATATATGTTGATTTATCTAAATTTAAAAGAGTATTTAGTAATATAATTACTAATAGTATTAGACATCTAAATAAAAAGAAAAAAATAATATCTATTACTATTACTCAAAAAAGAAATAATATAATATTTGAAATAGCTGATAATGGTACAGGTACAAAAGAAGATTTAAATAAAATATTTGAACCTTTATTTACTACAGATAAATCTAGAAAAGTAGGTGGATTAGGTTTATCTATATGTAAGGAGATAATTGAATCTCATGGAGGTACTATTAAAGCAGAAAATAATAGATATAAAGGTTTAAGTATAATATTTACTATAAAAGAATATAAGGAGAAATAATATGAAAGATCCAAAATTTTATCGTTTTTTTGCAAGACCAATTATTACTTTTTTAATAAAATTAGTATTTCGTCCTAATTACTTAGGTTTGGAAAATATACCGAAAAGTGGTAAAATAGTTCTCGCTGGGAATCATACTAACAATATAGATTGCTGGCTACTAATAAGTTGTACTAAAAGATGTATACATTTCCTTGCTAAAGACTCTCTAAATAAAGGATTAAAAGGATATATGTTTAGAGGTATGGGGATAATCCCCGTTAATAGAAAAATCCATGATAAAGGAGCATTAAATAATGCTATAAATGGACTAAATGAAGGTAAATGTATAGGGATTTTCCCCGAAGGTACCATTAATAGAACTGATGATATAATAATGCCATTTAAAATAGGTGCAGTAAAAATGGCTTATGATACAGATTCATATATCATACCTTTTACTATTAAAGGTAAATATAAAATATTCAATAATGGATTAACAGTTGAATTTTTAAAACCTTTTAAACCTACACATAAAGATCTAGATATAGATAATGAAAAATTAATGGAGATAATTAGTAACAACTTGGAAGAATCGAGGTAAGACTTATGTCAAAAATTAAAGTCGTTAATAAAATTAAAAATACTTTTATTAAAATATTCAAACATAGAGATCCAGAAAGACCATGGTTAGATTATTATTCTAGAGAAGATAGAAAAATTAAATTTACTGATAAAACTATCTATGATTTCATGCGTGATGAAGTTGGTAATGATAGAGACTATATAGTATTAAACTATTTTGAAAATAGAATCAGTTATAATGATTTCTTTAAAAATATAAAAATATGTGCTAGAGGATTAAGAGAATTTGGTGTTAAACCTGGAGATGTAGTAACTATCTGTCTACCAAATATGCCAGAAGCTATCTATATATTTTATGCTTGTAATAAAATAGGTGCAGTATGTGATATTATTCATCCATTATCTTCACCTGAACAGGTAAAATACTATTTACAAGAATCTAAATCTAGATATTTATTCTTAGTAGATTTTGGTTATGAAAGATTAAGAGATATTTTACCTGAAACCCTAGTGTATAAAACTATCTTAGTTTCACCAAAAGAGAGTATGCCAATTCCATTGGCAGTAGGTTATACCTTAACTAGATCTATTAAAACTAAAAAACCAAGAATAACAGATACTTCTTACATGAATTGGAAACAATTCTTAAATGTAGGTGGTAATTCTCGTAAAGAATACCACCATGCTGGTAAGAGTGAAGACTTAGCTTTAATATTACATAGTGGAGGTACTACAGGAACTCCAAAAGGAATAATGATTTCCAATTATTCCTTTAATGCTATAGCGCAACAAAGTGGTGTTAACGTTATAGATGTAAGACCTAAAGATAAGATAGTTACAATATTACCTATCTTCCATGGATTTGGTTTAGGTATTTGTGTACATACACCAATTTGTTTAAAAGTAGAAACTATTTTAATGCCAGAATATGACGCTAATAGATTTTATAAAATATGGAAAAATGATAAACCACATGTAATACTTGGTGTACCAACATTATGGGAAGGTATGATGTCTAACAAGAAGTTTGATAAAGTAGATATGTCTCAATTAAAATATATTATTTCTGGTGGAGACTATTTAACAATATCAGCAGAAAACAGAATAAATACTTTCTTACACCAACATGGAGCTAAAGTTAATATCTTAAAAGGATATGGTATGACAGAATCTGTTGCTGCTACCTGTTATACATTCCCTGGAACTAATGAACCAGGAAGTATTGGTATCCCAATGGTAGGTAATACATATAAGATTTTTGATCCAGATACAGAAGAAGAATTAGACTTTGGTGAAGAAGGAGAAATCTGTGTACAAGGTCCTACCTTAATGATGGGCTATTTAAATAATAAAAAAGAAACAGACTTAGTATTAAGAAAACATAAAGATAGAAAGAAATGGTTACATACAGGAGATATAGGTTATATAGCTCCTAATGGCGTAGTATATTACACTCAAAGACTGAAACGTATGATAATAGTTTCAGGATTTAATGTATACCCATCTATGATAGAAACATGTATAGCTAAACATGAAGCAGTATCTAAAGTATGTGTTATAGGTATACCACATCCATATAAAATGCATGTACCAAAAGCATTCATAGTATTAAAAGAAGGGTATAAAGAATCTTCTAAATTAAAGAAAGAAATATTAGAAATGTGTAAACATGATTTAGCAGTTTACTCAGTACCTAAAGAATTAGAATTTAGAACAGATTTACCTAAAACTTTATATAATAAAGTTGATTATAAAGCATTAGAGAAAGAAGAGGCTGAAAAGAATGGAAAAGGAGAAGAATCCTAATCATCCAAAAGGATACAAATTTTTTAGGGGAGTTTTGGGACCAATATTTAAATTTTATTATAATCCTACAGTACTTAATAAAGAAGTAATTCCTAAAGAAGGACCAATTCTATTAGTAGGAAATCATAAACATATAATGGATCAATGCTCTATTGTAATATCTACTAAAAGAGTAATTAATTATATGGCTAAAAAAGAATACTTTGATAATAAAAAAGTAGCATGGTTTTTTAAAATGTCTGGCTGTATATCTGTAGATAGACAAAATCATGGTGGAGACTCTAAAGAAATAGCTCTAGAAGTATTAGAAAATGGTGGAGCTATAGGGCTATTCCCAGAAGGAACTAGAATTAAGACCAAAGAAAAATTAATGTTAGATTTTAAATTTGGTACAGTATCTATGGCCCAAAAAACAGGTGCTACAATAGTACCTTATGGTATTACAGGAGATTATAAATTTAGAAGTAAAAACTTAATGGTAAGATTTGGTAAACCATTCAAAGTAGGACCTAAAGAAGATTTAGAAAAAGCTAATAAGAAATTATATAAAGAAATAGAATCTTTATTATTAGAAAATTTAGAAGCTACTAATAGAACAGTAGAAGAAGAAAAACAAAGTCATATGGAGGAATCATAATGTTTAATAAAAAAAATACAAAGAGTATCCCAATAACTTTATTAACAGGATATCTAGGTAGTGGTAAAACAACTCTATTAAATCATATACTTAATAATCAAGAAGGTTATAAAATAGCTGTAATAGTAAATGATATTGGAGAAGTTAACATAGATGAAAAACTTATTGCTAAAGGTGGTATAGTTAATACCAAAGATGATTCTTTAGTACCATTACAAAATGGTTGTATATGTTGTACTTTAAAAACAGATTTAATAGAACAATTAAACTCTATTATAGAAACTAAAAAATTTGATTATATCTTAATAGAAGCTTCTGGTATTTGTGAACCAATACCAATAGCACAAACTATTTGTGCTATGGAAGATGCTTATGATCAATATAAAATGCCAAAATTATGTTATCTAGATTCAGTAATATCTGTAGTAGATGCAAAACGTATGGTAGATGAATTTACTAAAGATATAGATTTATTACATGATCATATAGATGAAGAAGATATAGCTAATTTAATAATTCAACAAATAGAATTTTGTAATGTAATAGTATTAAATAAAATAGATGAAGTTACTAAATCTGAATTAGCTAAAGTTAAAGAAGTGCTTACTGCTTTAGCTCCTAAAGCAGAAATAATAGAAACAAATTATTCAAAAGTAGATTTAGATAAAATATTAGAACAACATAAATTCGATTTTGAATCAGCAGCAACCTCTTCAGGTTGGTATGCTGAACTATCTAAGGATGAAGATGATGACGATGATGATCATGATCACCATCATGAACATCATCATGATGAAGGCGAAACAGAAGAGTATGGTATTAATACCTTCGTCTATTATCGTAGAGAACCAATGGATAGAGAAAAATTCTTTAACTATTGTGATAAGGCATGGCCTAAGAAAATAATAAGAGTTAAAGGTATCTTATATTTTAAAGATAATAAGGATATGTCTTATATGTTCGAACAAGCAGGTTCTCTAAAGAATATTATGGAAGCAGGTAACTGGTTAGTATCAGAACCTGCAGAACTGCAAGAACAAGTCTTAGCAGCTAATCCAGAAATAGAAAAAGATTGGGATCCTTTCTATGGAGATAGAATGGTTAAACTTGTTTATATTGGACAAGGCATAGACAAAGATGAAATATCAAAAGAACTAGATAAAATCTAGTTCTTTTAACTTGTTTATTTATAACTTAAATGTAAACAAACGTAAAAATGCTATTAATAATAATTAATAAATGCTAAAATTATAATAGAAGGAAGGTAAAAAAATGGGAGCATTTGGTAGTTCAGTGGATATTACTGATATAGGTAAATTAATAGCAGATGGTGAAAATCTAAATACAACAGGAAGCGAATTTTCTAGTGAAATAGCTAAAATATATGGCTATGTAGATGAATTAGGAAAAATATGGCAAGGTCAATCTTCTGAAAGATATATTGAAAATATTAATAAATTTAAAGAAGAATTTGAAGAATTTGCTAAATTAGTAAACAGTTTTGGTGACCTAATTAATTCAGTAGGTAAAGATTACCAAGAATTAGAAAATAACTTATAGGAGGAATAACATATGAAATTTGATTACGAAGGTTGTATTAAAGCATCAACAGATATGAGTACTTCTGCTAACAAAGTTACTACATTAATTGAAGAATTAGAAACAATAATGAAAAGTATTCAAACTAATTATGTATCTGATTCATCAACAGAAATCATGACTAAACTAGCTTCAGTTAAAGCTAAAGGACCAGAATTCGTTGATGCAGTAGAAGATTGTGCTAAATATTTAAGAGATGAAGTAGCACCATCATATCAAAAACTTGAACAAAAAGCTGCAGAAAAAGTTAATGGATAAAAACCTCATTGAGGTTTTTTTATATTCAATGATATAATTATCTTGGTGATGATATGAAAACAGATTATAAGAAATATTACCATTTTAAAAATAAAGGCTGGATATGGGGTATATTATGGCCATCATTACTATATCTAGGATTATCGATAATTATAGGAGTAATAGGTGGAATAATAGCAGGCATCTATGCCGCAATGCATGATATAAATGCAATGGATATAGCTTTATCAGGTACATTTAATCTATCTCTAAATATGGTAGTACAAATACTTACTATAGCAGTATGTCTACCAATATATTTATATAATAGAAAACATTATTATTCTAAACCCAAAACAAAACCATCTATTAAGTTAATAATATTTAGTATATGTTTTGTCTTACTAATATCAGTACCATTAGATTATTTATTAACATATATAAAAAATAACTTTTTAGGAGAAACAAAATTAGATCTAGTAAATCAATTAATAAGTGATGCTAATATTTATATAACAATATTATCAGCAAGTATATTAGCTCCTATAGTAGAAGAATTAATGCTTAGAGGGTTAACCCTCAATAAGGCATTAAGTAGAACTAATACAATTACTGCAATACTTATATCTAGTATAATATTTGGTATATTACATATGAATGTAATACAAGGTATATTTGCTTTCTTAATAGGTATTCCTCTAGCATTAGTATTTATAAAAACAAAATCTATAATACCATGTATATTATGTCATTTAGCTAATAACCTAATAGCAGTATTTCAAATGGATATATCTAGTAAAGGTTATTTAATATCAAATATTGTTATTATAGTAATAACTATAATACCAGCATATTTATTTATTAAAGGAAAAGAAATAGATTATAACTAAAAGATAACACTAGTTATCTTTTTATATGTTAAAATATATACATAGAAAAGAAGGAATTATATGAAACCATTAGTATTATGCATCCTAGATGGATGTGGTTTAAGAGAAGAAAGTGATGGTAATGCATTTAAAAATGCTAACAAACCCACTTTCGATAAATTAGTAGAGAAATATCCTCATAGTATTTTACAAGCTAGCGGACCTTATGTCGGCTTACCTGAAGGACAAATGGGAACTAGCGAAGTAGGACATATGAACCTAGGAGCTGGTAGAGTTGCTCTACAACCTCTACAAGCTATTACAAGTTCGATAGAAGATAAATCTTTCTTTAAGAATGAAAAAATATTAGAGGTATTAAATCATGTTAAAGAGAATAAATCGAACTTACACATCTTTGGTTTATTATCTGACGGAGGAGTACATTCTCACATAAACCATCTATTAGCACTTCTAGATATGTGTAAAGCAAACAAAGTAAAGAATGTTTATTTAGATCTATGTCTAGATGGTAGAGATACATATGAAAAGAGTGCTCTTACTTATTTAGATAAATTACAAGAACATATAGATAAAATAGGTATCGGTAAAATAGCAACTATCTCAGGTAGATATTATGGTATGGATAGAGATAATAATTTTGATAGATTAAAAAAACATTATGATGCCATAGTTTATGGAGAAGCACAAGAATATAATAATTATAAAGATCTAATAGAAGAAAATTATAATAAAGAAGTATATGATGAATTCGTAATACCAGGAATTATTAATAAATGTCCATTAAATGATAATGATGGTATGATAACATTTAATTTTAGAAAAGATCGTATCAGAGAAATGTTTACATTACTATCAAATCCTGGGGAATATGAATCTCTTGCTAATGAGAAAGACTTAAAAGTTAAACACTTTAATAATTTAAAAACATTAACTATGTTCCCCGTAACAGAAACAGTTAAATCACCACATGCCTTTAATGATTTAGATTTAAAAAATATCTTAGTAGATTATTTACATGAAAAAGGTATAAGTCAATTTAGAATAGCTGAAACAGAAAAATATCCACATGTAACATTCTTCTTTGATGGTGGTAAAGAAGTAGAATATGATGATATGAAAAAGATAATAATACCATCACCAAAAGTAGCTACATATGATTTGAAACCAGAAATGTCTATCTATGAAGTAACAGATGCTTTCTTAGAAAATGTAGCAGATTATGATGTAACAATCATGAATCTAGCTAATGGTGATATGGTAGGACATACTGGTGTATATGAAGCAGCAGTATCTGCAGTAGAACATATCGATAAATGTTTAACTAAAATATATGATAAAGTAGAATCTCTAGGTGGAACATTAATAATAATAGCTGATCATGGTAATTGCGATATGATGTGGGATGAAAATCATAAACCAGTAACATCTCATACTACTAATCCAGTACCTTGCATTATTACTAGAGAAGGAATAAAAATAAAAGATGGTAAATTAGCTGATATAGCACCAACTATGTTAGAATTAATTAATATTCCTATTCCAGAAGAAATGACAGGAGAATCCCTAATTGTAAAATAATTATAAGAGGTGTCAAATGAGTAGTATTATAGATAGAATAGAAATACCAGATTTTAGTAGTTATACTGATCCAGTTGAATTAGCATTAGCTTTCATTGAATATGTTAAACAAATAGAAAGAGAACGTGGTTTAACAGACGAAGAAATAGAAGCTAAATACTTATGTGGTAGTTGTGAAATACTTGCTGATGCTATAGTAAATTTATTAAAATTATATGGCAAAAATGCTATGAAATACCCTATGGAAGTGGACTATTTAGAAAAAGATGGTTCAATTCAACATAACGGTAAACATGTTGTAGTTGACCTTTACGAAAAAGAAGATAATCAAACTACTGAAAAAAGAAGACCAGGTAGTATTAATATGAAATATAAAATTAAACATCTTGGTTTTGTTGATATTCTTGGTACTCACTCAGCAGAGGAACTAGCTATAATAAAAAAAGAATTCTATTTAAGTGATAAATATAGAAAAATAGTTGAAAGTATTCCAGAAGAGGATAGAAAAGAAGATATTCCTCTAATAGCTTTCTACTATCTAGAAAATCATTTAGATAAAACTAATGCTACTATGAAAATGTAAACGATTATTGACATCACTTTTTAATATGCTTTATACTCATATAGAGGTTGTATTATGGAAAAGAATAAAAAAATCTATATTATATTATCATATACAGGAACTATTCTTTCCCGTATAGTAAGATTATGTACTAAAGATAAATATTGTCATGCATCTATATCATTAGATAAAGACTTAGAAGGAATGTATTCCTTTGGTAGAAAACATCCCTATGTAGCTTTTATAGGAGCATTAGTTCATGAATCACCAAAATGGGGAACATTTAAAAGATTTAAAAATACATGTTGTTATATTATATCTATAGATGTAACAACAAAACAATATAATAAAATTAAAGAATTAATTAATAATATGTATAAAAATAAAGAAGATTATAAATTTAATGTTATCGGACTCATCGGTGTAAAAATAAATAAAAAAATACAAAAACCAAATCACTATTATTGTGCAGAATTTGTTAAGTACGTTCTAGATGAGGCCGAAATAGACTTAGAACTTCCTTTACTAATTAAACCATCAGATTTTATGAATATAGAATCAGATTTTATATATGAAGGATTACTTAGAGAATATAATCAATAAGACATCTTTAAAAGATGTCTTTTTTTTGTTATTATTATAATGGTGATAGTTATGGATAACAAAATAACTTGTCTTCATTGTAATGAAGAATATGATATAAAAGAAAAATATTGCCCTAATTGTAATTATCCTACTAAATATAATAAAGATCCTAACTCTATAAATAAAGGTCCATCTAGTTTATTATTCTTTCTTATATTAATACCAGTATTTGCTGTATTATCATTTATATATTATATAAATTATGATAATAATCAATCTAATGGAAGAATCTTATCAGAGAACCAATTAAAAATAGTAGCAGAATCTATTACTATAAGAAAAACTAATAATGAAGAAAGTTCTGAATTAGGTAAAGTAAAAAAAGATGAAATATATACTATACTAGAACAAGAAGATGATTGGTACAAGATTAGAACTAACACTGGTATTACCGGTTGGATATATGGAGGTTCTAATTATGTATATATCTATGATAAAGTAGAAGAAAATAATACAGAAACAAAACCGGTTACCCAACCGGATACAGCTAAGAACATTCTTAAATACTTTGAAGAGAAACAATATAAAGAAACCTATCAAGGAGTTTATGAATTAAAAGAAGAAGATACTACATATACATATGATTTAAATAAATATGAATATAAAGAAAAAACTACTATTGAAAATAGTACAGAAGAATTAGTATTCAATTATAGTAATAATACTATTCATTATACATTTGAAACTCAAGAACCAATCTATAGTTATATATCTATAGATTATGATATTACTAAAGATACACTTACTTGGGAAGGTAAAAATCTAGAAGAAGAATATGCTAAACAAATAAAAGATACTAAATTAGTATTAGTATCTGAAACATTTAATAACATATTAGAAGAATATAATATTAAATTAAAAGATTTAATAAAGGGTTAATAAATTAACCCTTTTTATATGCCTAGAATTAAACCAGCAATAAAGAAATATATTAGTAATGCGCATGCATCAACTATAGTTGTAATAAATGGTGAAGCCATTACTGCAGGGTCAAACCCTAATTTCTTTGCAAACATAGGTAAACTAGAACCAATTATTTTTGCAATAACAACAGTTGCAACTAAAGTAATACATACAGTAGCAGCAACACTATAACTAACACGATCTATTACTAGTAATTTAACAAAATTGCAAACTGCTAAAGTGATAGCACATAACACTGCAACTCTAATTTCTTTCCATAATACTTTTAATATATCTTTAAATTCTATCTCATTTAATGATAAAGCACGAATAATAGAAACACTAGCTTGACCGCCTGCATTACCACCAGTATCCATTATCATAGGAATAAATGCTGTAAGAATAGCACAAGCTGCTAATTTATCTTCAAATCCTTGAATAATCTTACCTGTAAAAGTAGCAGATATCATGAGTAGCAATAACCAAGGTATTCTAGCTTTAAAAGTTTGAAATATACCAGTATTATCATAAGAATCATCTGTTGGTAAGATAGCGGCCATCTTTTGCATATCCTCAGTAGCTTCTTCTTCGATAATATCTACGATATCGTCGATTGTAATAACACCAACTAAACGTTGCTCTTTATCAACAACAGGTAAAGTAGAGTAGTTATAATCTTTGAACAATGTAGCAACTTCTTCTTGATCCATCATAGTTGTAATAAAGTGTTCACAATCACTCATAACATCATCTATTAACATATCTAAATCATTAGTTAATAAATCTTTAATATCAACTCTACCAAGAAGTTTTCTTTGTTCATCAGTAACAAAACAACAATCATAAGAAACGAAATCTTCTTTTTGTTGTCTTATTCTAGCAATAGAATCCTTAATAGTTAAACCTCTTTTTAAGTGAATATATTCCATAGCCATTAAACTACCAGCACTATTATCTGGATATCTTAATAACTTATTAATCATATTTCTAGTTTCACTATCTACATTAGATAGTAAAGAAGTAACCATAGTAGCTGGCATCTCATCAAATAAGTCTGCCGCATCATCTGTAAACATATCTTCAATAATTTCTTTAGATTCTTTTTTAGTTAATGAAGCAATCAAATTAATTTGAACATGATCATCTAAATTAACAAAAACATCTGTAGCTATATTCTTAGGTAATAATCTAAATACTTTAATTAATTCGTCACTAGGTAACTCTTCAATTAAGGAGGCAATATCGTACTCATTCATTTCGGATAATATCTTTTTAGCTTCTCCATATTTCTTTTCAGCTAATAATTCATTTAAATTTTCTAATTCCATACTAATCAACTCCTTTTTTTGTTATTACTTATACCACAACATCCCTATTAAGTAAACTTTAAATCGTTGATAAAACTAATAAAATAGTATATACTAGTACATTAAGAAGGGCTTGGCTAATAGGGGGGACACGATGAAAAAACTTTCTTTTTTAATACGTAAAAATGAATTTATCATTTTTTCATCTCTACTATTAGTAATAATTATTATTTCTAACTTAATTTTAACATACTTTTTAAATAACAATAGTAAAAATAAACCAAATGATTTAATAATTATTTCTCATCCTGGTGATGAACTTATTTATGCAGGTTCCCACCTATTAGAAGGTAACTACCTTATAGTCTGTTTAACTTGTTCTAACAATGATAAAGAATTCATTAATCTAATTAATTACACTAAAGATAACTATATATTATTAGATTATAGTGAAGATACATTTAAAGATAATCTGGATAATATAAAAGAAGATTTAAATGATATTATAACTTCTCAAAAATGGAATAGTATTATTACTCATAATCCAGATGGGGAATATGGTCATTCCCATCATAAATTAACATCTAATATAGTAACAGAACTAACTAATAATAATCTTTATTATTTTGGTAAGTACTATTCCCCAAATACTGTTAAATATCATTATCATACAATGACAAAGATACCTAACATAGATGATAAATATTATCTATTATCTTTCTATGCTAGAAAAGATCTAGAAATAGATTTTACTCATATATTTAATTATGAAGAATGGACTCCATCTAGTAAGTGGGGTGATTTATCATGAAAAAAAGAGACTATAAATATTTAACTATAATCTATCTATTTATATTATTCTATATAACATATATAACTAAATTCTTTAAATTTATTTATGCATCTAAAGATACTTGGTATGAAATAGTTAATATAATTAAAGATAAATCATATATAGGACCAAATATGTATAATTATTATAATATTATCTATAATCCAATATTAAGATTATATGATTTAATATCATTTATACCTATTCATTTATATTTAATAGTAAGTACTATACTAATATTATTTATAACTATATTTATATTCTATAAATTATTAAGAAAACATTATACTAGTGAAATATCCTTTATATCCACATCTATCTTTATATTATCTTCTTCTATTATATATAATACTACTCATGATATAACTATAATTCACTATCTATTATTCTTAGTATTATCCCTATATGGTATAGAATTAAAAAGACTATCTAATCATAATTGGTTATTAACTATAAGTATCTTCTTTATGTTTATAACTAACTTTTATCTAGCTCTACCCAGTACTATATCAATAGTAATATACTATCTAATAAATTATTTCCATAATAAAAATAAAATTAATTATAAATTATTTATTAAAGAATTATTCTTCTTATCATTTAATATCTTATTAGGTATTTTCTTATCATCAAGATTAACACTACCTATAATATATTTATTATTAAATAAAGAACTAACTATACCTAATATATCTTCTAATATATTATATTCTATTAATGGATTAGGTATTACTTCTATCTTAATAATATCTTTAATAAATAATTTAAAACTAAATAAAGAAAGAATAATAAGTACTATATCTCTATTATTAATATTATATCTATTTAGAAATAATACTTACTATTTATTATCTTTCTTACCACTATATATATTATGTATATCTAACTTCTTAAATGATCTTAAACATAATAAATTAAATTATAAATATATATTTATATTAACTATAATAATCTCTCTAATAGTATATTCTAAATCTAATAGAGTAATCTATTTAGTAGATTTATATTCTATATTATTAATTATATTTATATATAATAAAACTAAATTAAAATACTTATTATATGTTCCTATATTATTAATATGTATATCTAACATGTATATAAATAATCTAAATAATAATTTATTTTTAAATTATGAATATAATCATTATACTGAAATAATAGATGATATAAATAATACTTTAAGAAATAATGATAAATCAGAATATAATATTTATAATGAATTAATTAATGATAATAAGAATATATTTGATTTAATACTAAATAATAATAAATATTTAATATCTAGAAATAATAATAATTATAATTTTAAATTATTAAAATCAATAGAAGGTATTAATATATATAAATTAAACTCTCTACCATTAGTATTCTTATCTAATAATATTATGAGTACTGAAGACTTTAATACCTTAAACATGTTAGAACAGAATGAAGCATTATTAAATGTTGTAGTAACAGATAATATATCTAATAATAACTATATATCTCATGTACAAAAATTAGATATAGACTTAGAAAAAACATTTAATAATGAAAACATCTATATAAAAAATAATAAAGTATATATAAAAGCTAATGAAGATATAAAACTAAATATAGAACTACCTAAAAAGTTATTAAATAAAATATTCTATATATCTTTTGATATAGAAAAGAATACTAATAATAATCCAATTATAGTTAATAATATATCTTCCTATAATGAAATAATCTTATCAGAAGAAGATATTAATAATATCTATATCTCAATATATAAAGGAGAATATATAATAGATAATATTAATGTATATTATATAGATCCTTCTTATATAGAAATATTAGATAATAATATACATAGGGTAAATAACATAGAAATAGAGAATCATAATATAGTAATAAATACTCTAAATCTAGAAAAGAATAATTATATAGTATTTAATTTACCCTATAACAAGTACTATAAACTTTATATTAATAATGAAGAAACACCATATGAATTAATAGATAATAACTATCTAGGAACTTATCTAAAAAAAGGTACTTACAAAATATTATTAATCTATTATGGACCATTATATTATTTATCTATTATATCTACAGTATTATCATTTATTATTTATTGTTGTATAGTTATTCTAGAACTAGAGAGAAGGATATAATCCTTCTTTTCTTTACGTCAAATTATTAACATTGTATATACATTCTTTTACACAATATGTCATAATAATAGTGTATATAAAGATTGGTGAAATATATGAGTAAATACAAAATAATATTCTGCGATATAGATGATACACTTAATCCATCAAATGGCAAAGTATCAGAACGTACTAAAGAAATGATGACTAAATTAAAAGAACATAATATTAAAGTAGTAGTTAATACTGGCCGTAGTGCAAGATATGCTATAGAAAAAAGTAAAGAAGCTAATCTTTCAGATTATATAATCAGTTCTAATGGAGCAGAAGTATACAATTATAAAACTAAAGAAGTAATATATTCTAAAACAATACCTGCAGATACTGTTAAAGAAGTATATAACTATTGTAATCAATATAAATTAACAATGATTATTAATTCTTTAGATAAAAGATTTATTAATATAAATAATTATAATTATAATAATGAACCAGCAGAGTATTTTGCGGATATAGATGAATTATTAGAAAAGAATGAAGTACATCAAATAGTTATATTAAGTAGTAATTTTGATCGTATGTTAGTAATACCAAATATATTTAAAGAAAAATTCCCTGAATTAAAAATAATTCATTCTTCAGTAGGACTTATTGAAGATCATCGTGTTAAAAATAAAGAATATTATCATGATATAGTTCTAGGTAATACAGCTAAAAGTACTGGTATAGTAGAACTTCTAGATTATTTAAATATAGATGCAGATGAAGCAATAGCTATAGGAAATGGTTATGATGATATTTGTATGACAGAAGTAGTAGGTACTTCTATAGCAGTAGATAATGCAGTACCTCTATTAAAGGAATCTACTACTTATATTACAAAGAAAACAGAAGAAGATGGCGTAGCAGAAATATTAGAAAAACTAGTATTTGACTAACTATAAAAATAATAATAAAATTATAATAGGTGATTAGTATATGGCATATAATTCTAATAACAGAGAAGAGTTACTTGGTTTAATATCACATTTCTTAATAACTATAGATTCTAGAGTAAAACTAGAACCAAATGAATTCTGGAATGAAACTTTTAAAAGAGCAAGTAATATCTTTCATAAAGTAGTTGAAAAAGGGGATTCTATCCCCATTGATAGATTAATATCTTATAGAGACATTTTATATTTAACAAATTATATCCATAATCCAAGAAACAATGAAAAATTAAGATATAATGCCTTGAATGAATTAAATACTAATCTAGATCAAATAGAAAAAGAATTATCAGTAGAAGAAATACATTCTCAAGTAATAGTAGCATCTCACATGGCAGAGGGTAATAACCCTCCAGGTGAAACAGAAAAAGATTCTGGAAAAGTTCTTTCTTTAGAACAATATGCAAAATTAACATATAAAAAGATAGATGCTATAAGAAATAGATTTAGTTATGCTCCTCTTCAAGTAATCTTCTCTCTAAGAGATGTAGATAAAACAGAATATTGTAGAGAAGCAACTTCTAAAGAAGAATTTGTAGCAAGAAAAACAATAGTTAGTGAATATCTTCATAAAATAGCATTACTTTATACTAAAACTAATGATTTATTTGAAAGAGTAATGGAATATTTACAAGAACATCATAGTAAAGATGTTGAAAAAGAAGATTTACAAGTAGCTAATAGTTTAATAGATAAGTTTATTTTTGTTGTTAAAAACATTGATACATGTTATTATACTACAACTGGAAAAAGTTCAATGTTAAAAGCTTATAATGAAGCATTACAAAGTGTTATAGCTTTAGAAGAAGAGTTAAGTATATTATTTGATAAAGAAATAGAAATAAAATTTGGTTAGCTCTGCTAACCTTTTTTCAATAAAGGAGAATAATAATGAAAGTAGTAAATGATTTTAATGAATATCAAATATTAGATATGTCTAATGGAATGAAATTAGAAAGTTGGAATGGTAAAGAATTATTAAGACCAGATCCACAAATAATTTGGGATAATAAGATTCATCCTGAATATTGGAATAAAGTAGATGCAGAATATCATCGTAGTAATAAAGGTGGTGGATCTTGGGAAATAAAGAATAAAAAACTTCCTGATAGTTGGCAAGTTCATTATCATAATTTAACTTTTAATGTTAAATTAATGGGCTTTAAACATACAGGATTATTCCCAGAACAAGCTTATAACTGGAATCTTATTATTAATAAAATAAAATCAGCCCAAAAACCTGTAAAAGTATTAAATCTATTTGCTTATACAGGAGCAGCTTCTATAGCTGCTCTAAGTGCAGGTGCTAGTGTAGTCCACGTAGATTCTTCAAAAGGAATGATAGACTGGGCCAAAGAAAATGTTATATCTAGTAATCTAGAAGATAAACCAATTAGATTCTTAATAGATGATGTTAATAAATTTGTTAAAAGAGAAATAAGAAGAGGAAATAAATACGATATTATTATTATGGATCCTCCATCATATGGAAGAGGCTCAAATGGTGAAGTCTGGGATATTGAAAAAGATCTATATCCATTAGTAAAAGATTGTTCAGAACTATTATCAGACGAACCATTACTGTTTTTAATAAATTCATATACAACAGGACTATCTATGACAGTCCTAGAAAATGTCTTAAACTTAACAATTAAGAAAAAAGGTAAAATATCTAGTGATGAAATAGGTTTACCTATGAAAGATTCCGATTTAATACTACCATGTGGAATTTATGCTAGATGGGAAAAAGAGTAGTAGAAAATAATAAAATAATATGCTAAAATTAAGATAGGTGAAGTCTATGACAATGACAAATAATATTGATTATGCAATAACTAAAACTTTTCAAGTACATCCAGACTTCATTGACGAATTAATGATTAATTCTCAATGTACAAGTATTAACTTATTGAATTTTACTTCTCAATACGGAGCTAGAGCTAGTGTTAAAAATGCTCAACCAGATGACTTTATAGCTTTCGTAGCAGAAAAATTAATATCATTTTATTCATTAGGTCTTCACTACTATAATAATCTTTCTAATAATAAAGATGAAATATTTAATAGAACTTATGGTTATTATTATTTTCCTGCAAAAAGAATAATAGATAATATTAGTAATCCAAATATAAATATAATTATCTATTTAAAAACTCATCCACAAGAATTATTAGAAGCATGTAGTTTAATTACAAAAGCAAGATACTCAATAGGAGATACATATAAAATAGGTGGATTTGGTTTAAGAACTTATCTAGATATGGCTTCTTATTATGATTATCAAATTAATCAAACAACAACTTTAAAATTAAAAGATAAAATATATACAGATTTAGCACTACAAAATGGTGTTCAATACATTAATGTTAGAAGAAGAACTATTAATAATTGTTTACAAGATATCCATAATGGTTCAATGTTAAAAAATAAAACCAATAATTATTCATTAGGTGATACATTATATGCAACTCAATCAATGGGTAATAGACCTAATCAAGAAGATGCAGTATTAATAATGATTCATCCAGATAATCCAAACTTTAAATTATTAGCCGTTTCAGACGGCATGGGCGGAGTTGCCCAAGGAGATTATGCATCTCTTGAAACAGTAAGAATGTTATCAGAATGGTTTAATCAAATATCAGCAGATTTTTACTATTATCCTGAACAATTACAACAAAGTTTAAATCAAGAAATAAATAAAATAAGTAATCACATATATAATGTTAAAAATAAAGGATCACATGAAATAATCGCCGGGGCAACTCTAGTAACTTCTGTCGTATGTGAAGAAAGAACCATAGTATCAACAGTTGGTGATTCTAGAGCATATACTCTAAAAGGTAAAAGATTAAATTTACTAACTAGAGATGAATCACAAGTATGGTACAAATATTTATTAGAGAAAAGAAAACCAACTGAAAAAGAGTTAGATGATGATCGTTTCATTTTAAATAACAATGTTATCATGAGATGTATTGGTGAAGAAGATATATTACCAATTCAATCATATAATATACCAAATAAATCTTATGACCGTTTACTATTATTTAGTGATGGTGTTACAGATTTACTTACTCAAAAAGATATAGCAGTTATAGGAAGCGGTAATGACTTAAGTAGTGTAACTAAATACTTAGTATCCAAAGCTATATCAGAAAATGCTGTAAGACAACAAGGTCGGGATGAAAATCACAAAGGTCAAGTAAACGCTGGTAAAGACAACGCTTCAGCAGTTATGCTATGCTAGGAGGTAAAATATGAAAGATAAAATAACAGTAAAAAATAAAGAAGGACAAGAAAAAGAATATGATATTATCTTAACTTTTACCAAGAATGATAAAAACTACATAACATATACTGACTATAGTAAAGATGAAAATAATAATATAAATTGTTATTCTAAAGAAATAAAAGATAATAAATTACTTGATATTACAGACGAAGAAATAAATAAAATAATAGATACAATGTTATTAACAATTACAGAAGCAGAAAGAGATAAATTTAAAAACAAATGGAGAGATTAATATGAAAAAGTTAAAAAAATTAATATTATTATTACTATTATTAATACCATCTTTTGTATTAGCAGCAAGATACTCACCAAGTGAAGAAATCTATCATGCACTTCCTTTAACTGAAGGAAAATTAACAATTACTGATTATAAAACTATAATACCAGAATTATTATATCCATATTCTAATCCTTTAGAAGGAACTATTCCAGGTAAATCATTTGCTTTATCAGAATATATATCTAGAAATCAAAGTGTTATACAAGTATATAATGATTGGTTCCATCAATTACCAATGGTTTATTCATCATGTTCTTCAGCAAATAGTAATTGCCATGTTTATGGAATGTATAATCCAGAAGAAGATTTCCCAGATTATGGAGTAGATATTGAAGTAGACATGCAAGTAGAAGAAAGATATGATAAAGTAGTATATAACAATATTAAAGAAAGATTTGCTAATTATAAAATTAATGGTAATTTAAACCTTAATCAACCAAGAACTTATAATATATATGATAATCATTTCTTATATTATCTATATAATACATATTTATATAATCAATCAAAAAAAATAAATGAACTAGGTAATTTAATTTCTTATGATAGTAATATAATAAATACTTTCTTACCTGTTAAAGATTTAAAAGAAATAATAGAAAGATATAATTTAGAAGTAAGATTACCTTACGGATATGAAAAAATAGATGATCATAATACATATTTTGAAAGTTATTATATTCCTATAGTTAACTATAATGGAACAGGATATCTTATAAGTAATATGATATTAAAATACTATCCAATAATATTAATACCTGATGATAGTGAAAATCCTATAGAAGCAGCTACAGAAAAAATACAAGCAATGTTAAAACCAATTAAAAATCAATTATCTATAGAAAATGTTACTAGTAGTATATCTGCATTAGATGCAGAAGATCATGAAAATACAGTAGATGATTTTCTATCAACTGTATTAGAAACATCTACTAATAAAGATATTATTTACTTATCTGTTAAAGCAGGGGATACAGTAATATATTCTCCTATTAAAGTAGTACAAATACCTAAAGATAAAATACCAAAAGAAACATTAACATCTTATGAATCTACTACAGGTATAATACTATCTACTGAAAACAATAATATACCAATAGATTCTAAATTAAGAGTAAATGATGTTACAGTAGAATTTGCTAAAAAGAATAACAGTATAATACAAGCATTTGATATAGTATTATATTCTAAAATAGATGCCCAAAATATTACTAAAGATGATAATGGATTTAAAATATCAATCCCAATTAATAGTGACTTTGAAATTACAGGAAAGAAAATAGCTTACTTAGATGAAAAAGGTAAAGCACAAGAACTATATGATATTAAAAAAGAAACTATTGATGGACAAGACTATATAACATTTGTAACAAAACATTTAAGTGTATATGCTATTGTAGATAAAGATGGAAATCCAAATACAGTAGATAAAATAGGAATTATATTAATAATTGGTGTATTAATGTTTATTATATTATTTATAGTAAAATTAATAAGACCAAAAAAATATCAAATATAAAAATAGTCGTAAGACTATTTTTTTGATATAATAAAATAGGTGATACTATGATAGAACAATTATCAAGATTAAATACTATATTAAAAGATCTAAATAATGTTAATGAAACACAATTAAAAAAAGAAATATATTCAATACTAAGAGAAGGAATTAAAAACCATCAATATGAAATATCAATAGACAATTATTTACTAAATATAGATCCAAATGATATATCAATAAAATATGAAATTCCTTCAACACTGATAGAAATAGACTCTGACTCTGTATATTATGAATTAGAAAGAGATTTAGATATAGAATATTTTTGTGTTTCAGATAAAAAAGATAATTATCCATTATCTACACCAACTATCCAAGTATCAGGTCATATTCTTAATATAAATGGTAATAATAGAGTAGATTATGTATTAGATTTCTTAAATTCTAATGAACAAAGAATAAGCAATTATATGATCCGTAATCAAAATACCGAAGTAGTAACAGATGAATCAGCAGTAATATCTTTTGATGTTAAAGATACAACTCCAATAATAGATTTTACTAATTATTTAGATTTAACTAAACTAGTTCCAGTATATTTACAATATAAAGAAAACACTTATATAAATAGAGAATTAAATAATTCAGATGAAACATATTCTAAATATATTCCAGATGTATCTAAAAAAATAGTTATAATGAAAAAAATATGTAATTATATTATAGAATTCTATAATGAATATGCTTCAAAATTACAATAAAAAAAGATATTTTAAATATCTTTTTTATGTTAATAATAATACTGTAATAACTGTTAATATAAATGTAACAACTAATATAAATATAACAGCTATAGTAGTACTAATAGAACCTGTATCCTCAGGTCTTTTTAATTCTAATTTTTTAACATTATCCATAGATACTTTATAATCAGTAGTATCTACTATATGTTTCTTTTCTTCTAAATCTCTAAGTTTATTACAAGCTTCTTGTTGATGTGCATTAATTTCTATTCCTTCACTTAAATTAGTTTCTAATTCAAATATATAATATCTAAATCTATTTAGTATCTCTCTAAGTTCTGGTAATAAGTAATCCTCATATAGAATTAAATCTCCAAAATAAGCATAATATAATTCAACGCATTTCTTTTCTTCTTGAGACCATTCAGTACTAAAATCTAATAATCTATAGAATCTTTCTAAAGGAATTAAATCAGCATATTTACCATCTTCATCCTTCTTATCAACTTTTTCTTCACTATTAGAATCAACAACACTATTATTAGTATCATTTTCTATCTTAACTTCATTTTGATATGTAGAAGTAGTATTAGAATTAACATTTTGTCCATGAGAAGTAGCTATTAAATCTCCATGTTCATTAGAACTATATGTAACTACTTGGTGTTCGCCATTACCATTAGAAACAACACTAATATCATGTTCTTCATTACCTAATACATTAACAGTTTTATCAGATTTATATTTATCATCTAAATTATTAATTTTATTTTGATAATCCTCAGATATATTACTTCTTTCTTGCATATCTCTAGCACTTTCTAAAGATACATTAGGAAGTTTATTATCTATTACTCTAATAAATTCATCTGGTGTAATATCATTTCTTCCATAAGCAATAACCATTTGATCATATAATCTAAATATATCTATAGTTCTATCTACATAATATAAATGATCTTTACCCATACCATCTACTATATTTAAATATTTATCATTATATCCATTTAAATTTCTACTAACAAAAGATACATTCTTCATTAAAGGATTTTCTCTTTGTATAACAGTTAATTTATCTTCTTCTTTATTAACAACAGGTGTAATACTATTTATTCTCATTGCATGTAATCTAATAATATCAAATATTTCTTTACTAGTTAAATCACCAAGAGCAGAACTAAAAAGGGATTCTCCATTTAATAAATCATTAATATTAAACTTACTAATATCAATTCTTTCTCCATTACATACTAAATCATTCCCTTTAATATATAAATCTTTAAATCCATCAAAACTCTTTAATTGTTCTAGTGTTCTAGTATTAATCTCAATAATATTCATATTATCACCTATTATAATATTATCATATTTTATAATTTATTTTCAAATTAATTTAAATATTGTATAATAATGACGTGATTTATATGAAAAAAGAACTAAATGAACAATTTATTATAGATTTATCTAAAAAGAAAAAAGAACCTAAATGGATGTTAGATTTTAGATTAAAATCTTATCAAAAATTTAAAGAATTAGATAATCCTAACTTTGGTCCTAAACTAGATATAGATTTTGACAATATAGAATACTATAAAGGTACTAGAGAAGAATTAACTAATGATTGGAACAAAGTTAATTGTTCTATAAGAAATACTTTTGATAATTTAGGTGTTATAGATGCTGAAAATAAATACTTAGGTGGAGTTACAAATCAATTTGAATCAGAAGTTGTCTATCATAGTAACAAAGAAGAGAATGGAGTAATATTTACTTCTACTGATGATGCCTTACAAAAATATCCAGATCTATTTAAGAAATACTTTAATAATTTAGTTAAATATACAGAAAACAAGTATACGGCTCTAAATGGAGCCGTATGGAGTGGTGGATCTTTCATTTACGTTCCTAAAGGAGTGAAAGTCGATAGACCACTCCAAAGCTACTTTAGAATAGAAACCGAGAGTTTAGGTCAATTTGAAAGAACTATTATCATAGTTGATGATGGTGCTGACCTAAACTATATAGAAGGTTGTACAGCCAAAAATTATAGTTCTAGTTCTTTACATGCGGGTGTAGTAGAAATATATGTTAATAAAAATGCTCATTGTAGATATTCTACTATTCAAAATTGGTCTACAGACGTTTATAATTTAGTTACTAAAAGAGCAATAGTAGATGATTATGGTACTATGGAATGGGTAGATGGTAATATAGGTAGTAAAGTTACTATGAAATATCCATCATGTATTCTTAAAGGTACCGGTTCTACCGGTAACTCTATAAGTATAGCTTACGCTAAAGAGAATCAATATCTTGATGCAGGAGCTAAGATGATCCATCTTGCTCCATACACTAAGAGTAACATTGTTTCTAAATCTATTGCTCAAGATGGTGGAACAAGTAATTATAGAGGAACTACTAGAATCTCAAAAGATGCTATTAATAGTAAAGCTACAATAAAATGTGACACCATCATCCTGGATGAGAAATCTACCAGTGATACTTATCCAAAAAATATTGTAGATAATTCATCAAGTACTCTAGAACATGAAGCAACAATATCTAAAGTAAGTGCTGAAAAATTATTCTATTTAACTTCCAAAGGTTTAAGTGAAGATTCAGCTAAAGAATTATTAATAATGGGATTTATTTCTGATTTTAAAAAAGAATTACCTATGGAATATGCAGTAGAATTAAATAGATTGTTAAAAGAATAAATATTATCAAAAAAACTTAAAAGGACCTTAAACTACTATTTTAAGGTCCTTTAATCTGCCAAAAAAATAAAACCCTCCAGCAAAAAAGAATTTTTTGCTAAATTATCCCTCCTAAAACTACAAAATACCAATTTGCACTAATATTTTACCTTTGTTAAGATGTGAAACGAAAGGAGGTAAAATGCTCAATCAGGTAGTTTTAGTCGGTAGACTTACCGATAATCCTGAGGTAACAACATTGGAACATGGCAAAAAAGTTACATACATTATTTTAGCAGTACAAAGATCGTTCAAAAATAGTGATGGAGTATATGAGGCAGATTTCATTAGATGCATTCTTTGGGATGCAATAGCTACAAATACATGTGAATATTGTCATAAAGGAGATATTGTTGGAATTAAAGGAAGAATTCAAACAAGTAATTATGAAAAAGATGGCAATAAAGTTTATAACACTGATGTTATAGCAGAAAAAGTAACTTTTTTAGCAACTAAAAAAGATTCAGAACAATAAGTAATTAATTCTTCTTAACTCTACTGATTTCATTGTAATATTCGTTCATTAAACATACCCCTATACTCAATACCAATTAAAATATAATCCAATCTCTTCAAGTAAATATAATATGTAAAATATCAATTAATATTTGTAAATAAATATATAATTTGATATAATTTCTTTGTCAAGAACCTTTATATATTTAAAATTTATAGAAAAGAGATGTAATAATATGTGTAATATTAAAATTTTTAGCCTGGGTGGATTAGATGAAATGGGCAAGAATTGTTATATAGTTGACGTAGACGATAATTTATTTGTTTTTGATTGTGGATTAAAATATGCAAATGAGAACCTATATGGTATAGATTATATAATTCCTGACTTTTCATTCTTAAAAGAAAATCAAAAAAGAATTAAAGGTATATTCTTAACTCATGGTCATTATGAAAATATGGGAGCTATAGAAGATTTATTATTAGATATTCCTAACGTTAAAATATATGCAACTAAATTTACTAAATTTATTTTAACTAACGATGGTATCGATGAATCTAAAATTATAGAAATATCTGCTCATAGAAAAATTAATTTTGGTGAAATAAGTATATTCCCTATAAATGTTAATCATTCAACACCAGATTCAGTAATGTACGTTTTAAATACAAAAGATGGAGCTATTGTTTATACAGGAGACTTTATAATAGATCCTAAAATGAGTGGTAGATTCTCTATGGATTTAGGTAAAATCGCTTATATAGGAAAACAAAAAGTATTAGCTTTAATGTGTGAATCAGTATTTTCTGAACAAGTTGGTCATACTTCTCCAAAGCATCGTTTAACATCTTTCTTTAAAGATAGTATAAAACATCATGAAAACAGAATGATATTTGCCGTATTACCAACTCATATATATACTATTCAAGAAATACTTAATGCTTGTGAAAACACTCATAGAAAAGTAATCATTATGGGTAAAAATCTTCAAAATATAATTAATTATTCTAAAAAAGAAGGTTATTTATTCTATAGTGATAACTTATTAGGTGATTTATCTAATATAGATGATAAAGATGCTATATTATTAGTTCAAGATAGTAAAGAAAATCCATATGCATCAATAAGTAAAATAATTAATGGTTATGATAAATTTATTAAATTAAAGAAAACAGATACAGTAGTATTTGCCGAACCAAAATATGATAGTAGTGAAAAAACACTAGTAAAAGTTCAAAATGATTTAGCTACATTTGGTTGTGATATTGTTTCTATTCCAAAAGAAAAAACAATCTTACATCATGCTTCTTCAGAAGACTTAATGATTATGTTAGATTTAATTAAACCGAAATATTATATTCCAGTAAAAGGAGAATATAGATATATGGTTAATAACGCTAATATAGCTTCTGAATTAGGTATCCCATCAGAAAATATAATATTAAAACAAAACGGAGATGTTATAGAAATTAATGATGGAGAATATAATCAAGAATGTTTTGATCATATTAAAGTAAATGATATATTAATAGATGGTAATAGTAATGAAGATGTTGGAGAATTAGTAATTAAAGATAGAGAAATGTTAAGTGAAAATGGTATAGTATTAATAAGCGCAACAGTTTCCAAGAAAGATAAAGTATTATTAGTAGGACCAGAAGTAACAACAAGAGGATTTATCTATGTTAAAGATTCAGCTTCTATGATAGAAGAAATAAAGAAAATATCTCTAGCAGTTATAGAAAGAAATATTACAGATACATACGTTGAATATAATAAAATTAAAAATGAAATTAGAGAAGAATTAGGTCGTTACTTATATCAAGAAACAGAATGTAAACCAATGATTATCGCAGTTGTGCAAGAAGTATAAAACTTCTTGCACCTTTTTATTCCATAAAAAAAGGATAGAAATTATATTTCTATCCCTTTAATCTGTTCATAAACATTATCTATTTCTAAAGAAACTTCTTTAACTCCGTAATTAGGTAATAAATGTAAATGGAAATGTTTAACTAATTGACTATCTCCATAATTACATCCCATAGTAAATGCTTTAGCATCTACTGCTTTCATCAAAGCAGGAGTAAGCTTCTTAGCTACTCCATATATGTTACTAATATCTTCACTACTTAATTCAGTAAAATCAGTAACATGTTTTTTAGGTATTAGAACAGTATGTCCATCTACTTTAGGATTAATATCCATAAATGCTAATACATTATCATCTTCATATACTTTCTTAGAAGGTATATCTCCATTAACTATTTTACAAAAAATACAATCATTCATTTTAATCACCTAATTAAATATTAACAAATACTCGACAAAAGCACAATCTATTATTAATTGAAATAGCTTGTAATATATAATATAATTAATTATAGATAATAAAGGGTGAGAAGAATGAAAAAAGTATTAAAATATTTCATATTTGTATTTTTTCTATTAATTCCATTCTACGTTAAGGCATCATATGCCTATATGAAAGCTACTAATCAAAATCCAGTAGTTGGTGATAGAATATCTGTTACATTAGGCGTTAATTTTGGTAAAGATGCTAAAATATCTGAAGCACACTATGTTATTAAATATGATCCAGATGTTTTTGAAATAAAGAATTCTTATTGGAGCCAAAGTGATGGTACTTATAGTATGCCATATCCAGGAACTATATATATAGATAAAGAAGATGATGGAAATTATTGGCAATATGGAGATGTCTTTGTTTTTGAAGTTGAAGTATTAAAAGAATCTAAAACATTAATAGATTTAGAAACTAATGGTCAAGCATATTTTAAAAATGGAGATTCTGCCTATCAAACAGTTAGTGATGTAACATTAAGTCCAAAGCAACCAAATACAGTTACAGGATTAGGAACATTATATGTAGAAGGTTATTCATTAAGTCCATTATTTAATACTAAGAAATATTACTATACATTAACAGTACCATCATATGTAGAAAGTGTAAATGTAGTAGCAAAAGCTAAAAATGATAAACAAACAATTACAGGAGCAGGTACAAGAAACTTAGTATATGGAGATAATTTAGTAGTAGTAACAGTAACTGCTCAAAATGGCGATAGTTCAACTTATAAAATAATGATTACTAGACCAGATGATAGAACTAGTAATAAATCTTTACAATCATTAACTATTTCTAATACTGAAATAAGGTATGAAGAAGGTAAATATACTTATGAAACAGAAGTCTCCAAAAGTGTAGATAAAGTATTTATATCAGCTTCACCGGTAGATCCTAATACAACACTAGTTGGTCTAGGTGAAAAAAATCTAAGTATGGGAATGAATACCTTTGAAATAATAGCAACAAGTAGTGATGGAACTTCCCAAACATATACTTTTAAAATTAATAGAAGTAGTATAGAATTCCAGAGCTTTAATACCGGAATTAGTTTAGCATCTTTAAAAGTAAATGGAAAAGAATTCGATACTAAAAGATCTGATAAATACTTGTATGTTCTAAAAGATGATGTAGAGACAATTCCTATAGAGGCTGTACCACAAAGTTCAACAGCAAAATTAAAAATAACAGGCAATGAAAAAATAACTAGTGGTGCTAACTGTATAACAATAACAGTAACTGAAACTACAGGAGAATCAGGAGTTTATAGATTATATGTTTATAAGTATTCTAAAACATTAAAAGAAATACTATCTCTAGAAAATAGTTTAGATGCTAACCAACAAGATATATTTTATTTAAATAAACAAGAAGACTTAAATAAAGTAGTATCTCAAACTCATATCAGGAGTATTAGAGCTAATGGCTTTATTCTATATTATGGAGTATTAGATGAAAATGAAGGATTACAATATCAAATTAAACTAGACAAGAATACTCCTGAACAAGATATAAATGCAAATATCTATAGAGTAACGGAGAATATCTTACCAACATATCATATGGAGTTACCTCCAGAAACGGAAGTAACACTATATGTTGGAGATTTATATGAAGAAAATCAATTAGTAAAAGTATATAGTTATGAAACATTAGGTAATTATACAATAATATCACCTGGAGTATTAGTAAAAGGTGGTTATGTTACATTTAAAACTAAATATCATAAAGACTATATAGTTACTCCAGATAACCTAATAGAAGAAGATAAATCATTTAAAGCATTTATAGAACAAAATAAAAAATTAATAGCATATTTCCTAGGTGGAGTATTAGTATTAGTAATATGGTTTAAACTTATTCAATACATGAAAATAAAAAAACAAAGAAAGATATAAGAGTCATCTAATATAGATGACTTTTTTTATTTGTTGTGCTATCATTATTGCATCACAAAGGATGTGAAACTATGACTATAGATGACGTTCTAAATATTATAAAAGAATATAATAAAGATGAAATCCCAATGGTGAAAAAGGCATATGAAATGGCTTCACTAGCACATAAAGATCAATATCGTGAAAGTGGAGAACCATATATTATACATCCATTAAATGTTTGCATGTTTTTAACTCAATTTCATGCCGATGGTGCATCTTTATGTGCTGGACTTCTTCATGACGTTGTCGAAGATACAAATATATCATTAGAAGATATTAGAAAAGAATTTGGTGATGAAGTAGCCAAATTAGTAGAAAGTGTTACTAAATTAAATAATATGCACTTTCCCTCTAAAGATGAAGCAACTAATGCTAATATAAGAAGACTTATTAATAGTTTAAACGATGATGTAAGAACTATTATTATTAAACTTTGTGATAGATTACATAATATGCGTACTCTAAATTTTAAAAAACCAGAAAAACAAAAAAGATGCGCAGAAGAAACACTAAATATATTTGTTCCATTAGCTTATTTTATTGGAGCATTTAGACTTAAATGTGAATTAGAAGATTATTGTTTATTATATATAGATCCAGAAGAATATAAATCATTAGATGAACTATATAAAAAAATAGAAGAAGACTATAAATCATGTATTGAAAAAACAACTAATGAAGTAAAGAAAAAACTAGATGAAGCAGGTATTAAATTTGAATCTAGAGCTAAAATAATGAACTTATATCAAATATATAAAAAATTAAAAAAAGGATATAAAACAAATAATATTCATGACTTAGTTAACTATAAAATAATAGTTAATACTAAAGAAGAATGCTATAGAGTATTAGGACTTGTTCATGAATTATATACTCCAATGAATGCTAAATTTAAAGATTATATAGCTTGCCCTAAAACAAATATGTATAAATCATTACATACAACAGTATTTGCACCAGATGATCATATTTTACAGATTCAAATAAAAACCAAAGAAATGGACGAAATAAATACATTTGGACTTGCTGCTTATTGGAATCAATTACATGAATCTGGTAAAGAAAAAATGCAAACAGAATTAAAACTTAATTATCAATTCTTTAATACATTAAGAGGATTAAATGATGTTATAGAAAATGATAAAGACTTTATAGAAAAAGTAAAACAAGAAATATTTACAAATAATATATATGTATATACTTTAGGTGGAGACATTGTAGAATTACCATCATATTCTACCGTAGTAGATTTTGCTTATAAGATTCATACAGAAATGGGTAACCATTTATATAAAGCATTTGTAAATGGAAAAGAAGTAAAATTAAATCATATATTAAAGAATAAAGACCGTATTATGATAGTACAAAAAGAGACATCTCATCCACATGAATCATGGCTTAAATATGTAACAACTGCACAAGCAAAAAGATATATAAATAAGTATTTGAATAAAAAAGACTACTAAAAAAATAATTTCTATTGTATAATTAAAATAGAAGGTGAATAATATGATGGACGAAGCAAGCAAAAATCGTACAGGATTAATTAGATCAATAATTGTATTAACTATTTGTATTATTAGTTGTACAGTATTTTTAGTAAATCATAAACAAGAAGTAAAACTAAGTGCTGAAGATAAAGAAGAAACTAGTGAAGTACTAGATTCAACTTCAACTAATGCTATAGAAGCATATGATGAAGGAACAGTATATGTTGATAGAAAATCAATTACTATAGAAAGTGTTAACGATATGTTTCGTTCAAGCATTTTAGCATTTACTGATTCAGATAACTTAAAAACAATTAATATTTCATCAATAACTATATATGGATATGTTTCTAGTAATCCTTCAGAAAAATTAGGAAAAATAGATGGAACATTTTCATGTTTAGATTCTACAACTGAATGCTATTATGGAGAAGATATCTATGAAGTAGATGGATCAAATACAGGTTTCTCAATGTATGCTGTATTTACTCAAAATCAAAATGGAGATTATTATATTTCTATGATGAATGATCCATCAATGAAAGATAATGATAAATACGTAGAAAGTTTCCAAGAAATAAAATAGGGTTTTAACCCTATTTTTTATTATATATATGTTAACCATTTTTAGTTGACAGGTATATCTATATATGTTATATTATTAATGCTTTAATGAAGGAGGGAAATAATATGGCAGTTAAATTAAGACTAAAAAGAGGCGGAGCTATACAAAGACCATTCTATAGAATTGTTGCTACAGATTCTCGTAATCCAAGAGATGGTAGATTTATAGAAGTAATTGGTACTTATAATCCAGTTCCAGCAAATTATGAATTAAAAATTGATGAAGAAAAAGCTTTATATTGGTTAAATAATGGTGCACAACCAACTGATACAGTAAGAAGTTTATTATCTAACAAAGGCATTATTAAGAAATATACTGATGCAAAAGCTAAGAAAGCAGGCAAATAATTATGGAATTAAAAGAATTTACTGAATACTTAGTTAAAAGTATTGCAAAAGAACCAGACATGGTTACTGTAAAACAATTTGGTGGAGAAGAAGATTCTACTATATTAGAAATCATTGTTCATGAATCAGATATGGGAGCAGTAATTGGTCGTAATGGAAAAATGGCATCAGCTATTCGTACTTTAGTACAAGCCCATGCTTATGTATTAGGTTTAAACAAAATAAAGATTAATATAGATTCTTTCTAAGAGGTTATACCTCTTTTTTTATTTCCAACTTATCTTGCTTTAAGACCATTATAATAGTATAATCTAAAAAGAGGGGAAGAGATTAAATGAACGAAAGAGTTTATCCAAATCACGTAGCAATAATATTAGATGGAAATAGAAGATGGGCTAAAGAAAAAGGTCTTCCACAATTAAAAGGACATCAAGCTGGCTTTGAAAATATCATTGATTTAGCTCCATACATAGTAAAAAAAGGAGTAAAGGTATTGAGTGTATATGCTTTTTCTACTGAAAACTTTAAAAGAACTGAAGAAGAAGTAGCATATCTAATGGATATCTTTATGAATATGTTCAAAAAAGAATGTAAAAAGATTCATAAAGAAAACGTTAAAATAATAGTATCAGGTCGTAAACACTTGTTAAGACCTGATGTCCAAGATGCTATAAAATATGTTGAAGACTTAACTAAAGATAATACAGAAGCTATCTTTAATGTATGTTTAGCATATGGTGGACAACAAGAAATAGTAGATGCAACTAAGAAGATCATTAAAGATGTAAAAGATGGAAAATTAAAAGAAGAAGACATAGATGAAAAATTAATGTATAAATATATGTATAATGATCTTCCACCAATTGATCTACTAATTAGAACAAGCGGTGAATTAAGATTAAGTAATTATATGTTATATCAAATGAGTTATGCAGAAATGTACTTCCCAAAAGTATATTTCCCAGCATTTAATAGAGATGAATTTGAAAAAGCTATAGATATATATAATCAAAGAGATAGAAGATTCGGAGGAAATACTAATAATGAAAAAAAGAGTAATTAGTGCAGTAGTTGCTTTAGCAATAGTTATACCAATATTTATTTATGGGGGATTTTTATTTAAGTTAGGAGCTACAATAGTAGCAGCATTAGGTTTCAAAGAAACACTAAAACTAAAAGATTCACATAAACCATATCCGTTATATATAGTTGTTTTTGGTTTTGCAACATTAATATTTATAACACTTAATGTTGGTGGAGATATATATAATGGATTAAATTACGCAGCATTAGCTCTAGCAGCATTATTACTATTAACACCAACTATATTTGATAAAAAATATAATACAAGAGATGGTTTATATCTACTTGGATCGGTAGTTTTATTAGGTTTATTCTTTAATCTATTAATTAATTTATATACTGAAAATAAATGGTTGATTTTATATTTATTCTTATGCGCAGCAATGACAGATACATTTGCTATGTTAGTAGGAGTATTAATAGGTAAACATAAATTAATACCAGAAGTATCTCCTAAAAAGTCAGTAGAGGGAAGCATAGCTGGTTCCCTAGTAGGTACAGCAATATGTTCTATTTTCTACTATAATGTAGTAACAAATAATATCAATATAGGATTATTAATATTAATAACTTTAATATTAACAATTATGGGACAAATTGGAGATTTATTCTTCAGTAAAATTAAAAGAGAAAATGGTATTAAAGATTTCTCAAATCTAATGCCAGGACATGGAGGAGTACTTGATAGATTAGATAGTTTATCTTTCATAGTTCTAACATATATGGTTTTAACATTTATAGTTACTAAACTATTCTAATAAAGGAGTAAAAATGAATACAATAATTAATATTTTATTATTTATATTAATTTTAGGTGTTCTTGTATTTGTACATGAGTTAGGACACTTCCTAACTGCAAAAAAGAGTGGAGTATTCATCCATGAATTCTCCATAGGTATGGGGCCAATAGTTAAACAAATAACAGGTAAAGATGGAATAAAATATTCTATTAGAGCATTACCTATAGGTGGTTTTGTTCAAATGGCCGGCGAAATATACGAAGATGATGATACAAATAAAATACCTAAAAATGAATTTATGTGTAACAAAAAATGGTGGCAACGTCTAATAATATTATGTGCAGGAGTATTTAATAACTTCTTATTAGCTATAATAACATTATTCTTTATAGCACTAATCTGGGGAGCTACCTCCCTAAAATCTGTTATATATGATGTTGTACCTAACATGCCTTTTGCAAAGGCTGGTATTGTTGCAGGAGATGAAATAACATCTATTAATGGTAAAAAAGTAAAAACATGGGATAGAGCTCAATTACTATTACTATTTAAAGAAAAAGATAATACTTATGAAATAGGTATTAAACATAAAGATGGATCAAAAGATACATATAATATTACTCCATCAGAAGAGTATGAAGTATTTATAGATCCTAATAAAGATGGAATATATAATGTAGCAGTATCAATAGATGTAGATAAAACAGGTAATGGAGAAGTAGATACTAAAGTATATGCTATCGAAAAAGAAAAAGATTCAAATATCTATGTAGATAATCTAGGTAATGAATATATTGATGAAAATAAAGACTGGATATATACAATAGATAATGATGAAATAGTAAAAGAAAAAGAAGAAAAATCTGAAGATTCATTTGAAATAGATGTAGATGCAGATGATGATGGAGAAAAAGATACTACTATAAAAGCAGTATATGATGAAGATGGTAATATAATTCAAAAAGATGCTCAAAAAATACGTGCTTTTGGTATCTTAATGAAATCAGAAGAAGAATCAGGTAATAGATTTATTAATGCAATAAAATTTGCATTCCAAAAATTTATTAGTGTAGTAGATCAAATGTGTTTAACATTAAAAGGACTATTTACTGGTAAAGTATCTATTAATCAATTATCTGGCCCAGTAGGTATCTATACTGTAGTAGGTGAAACAAGAAAAGCAGGCATTGCTAGTGTATTATTCTTAATGGCCTATCTAAGTATTAATTTAGGTGTAATGAATATATTACCTATACCTGCATTGGATGGAGGACATGTTCTATTCCTACTAATAGAAATGATTACTAAGAAGAAAGTAAATGCTAAAGTAGAAGCAATTACTACAACAATATTCTTTGTATTATTATTACTATTAATGATATATATAACAATACATGATGTATTTACTTTAATCTTATAAGAGGCATAAGCCTCTTTTTCATTGACAAAAATATTTTAAACATTTATCATATTAACTTACAGGGAGTTTTAAATATGAATAAGAATGAATACATAGTACAGTATTGTCCTAACTTCTACAGAATAATAAATTTTAAATATTCAAAAGAAGATATTATTACAAAAAAACTTATTAATATCTATAAACAATGTGTATTTAAAATAGAACCAACTACTAAAGAAGAATTAAATGAATTAAGAGAATTAGATTATGTATTATCTAAATACATAGATGATTATGAATTTAGAGTATCATTACAAATTCATATTTCTTCTATAAATATCAAAAAGAAAGATATTATTAAAGCTTTTATAAATGGTCTTATGGATATATATAATGATTATTTAGAAGGTTCTACAAGAAAAATCCACATTGCAAGGTGGATTTAATAAAAAAAATGTTGCTAAATTATTTATAATATGTTATATTTAATTTGCCTACTTTTTATGGCGCTGTAGCTCAGCTGGCTAGAGCATCCGGTTCATACCCGGCAGGTCGTGTGTTCGAATCACACCGGCGCTACCATTTGTATATTAATTCTAACGAAATGTTAGAATTTTTTTATTGTCTAATTTATTGAATCAAAACTAATTATTTGTTAAAATGAATATATAATAAGCGAGGCATGTAACATGAATATAAAGAACAAAAAACTATTAAAAAAATGTTTAATTATTTCATTTGTCATAACTCTATTAATCGTATCAATAGTTTTATTATTTAATAAAACTAAAAAACTTTCAATAAATGTAAATGATAAAAATGCAGCAGGTAATGGAGCTTGTCTTAATATGAGTTCTGAATTACTAGAACAAATTGAAAGTGGTCAAGTTAAATTAACATATGAATGTTTTGGAGCTAATGGACAAGACACTAATAATGATTACGAAGCAATTCAAGCAGCCCATAAATTTGCTAATAAAGAATATATTGATAAAGGAATTCATTTGACTGTATATGGTACTAGTGGAAGTACATATTACATGACAAGTAATTCTACTGGATATATAAATGTTGCTACAAACACCAATTGGCAAGGAGCAAACTTTCAAATAATAGATACAGCTGATGGAATAGATTATTCTAAACCTATATTTAGAATAGTTTCACCTATGAAAGCATCTAAAAATGGTAATGGTAAATTATATATGGAATATGCAGCAGGAACTGCTGTCTATAATGCTGCAAACTTTACCACATCAACAACTAATGCTTCAGCATTTGTTAATGCAGTAATGAATGATGTAAGATCAACAGATAATAAAGATTACACAAGGTTTTTTGAATCATCCCAAATATTAGCTGTATATCTAGTTGATAATGACACTACATATTATCGTAATGGAAGTGAAAGTAGTTCAATTCCAAAAAGAGAACAAATATTAATTAATAAAAATACTGGAGAAATATTAACTGATATAGAATGGAATTATAATAATTTAAGCAAAGTATATGTATGGCCTATACCAGAAACTCAAATAATAGTTCAAAATGGTAAGTTTAACACAAAAACATACAACCATTTAACAGAAGCAGATGGTACAAAAAGAGGATATATTAATAGAAGTATTCACGTTGATACGACTGGTAATGTTATATTATACGGAATAACTCATACACTAGATGAAAGTGAAGAATATACAAGCGCATATGAACAAGTAGGTTCAGGAAATGCTTATTATGGTTTCTTACGTTTCTCAAAAGCTTCTTATGTTGATGTTCATAATGTAACTCTAACTCCACATACATTTGGTAAAATAGTTTCTGGAAGTAGTACTAGTAGTAAAGGAACATATGATTTAACATTTGAAGATTCAAATAGTATATCATTTGATACATTATTAACCCCTACGGAACTATTGACTAACCCATCAAAATGGGGAATTATGGGAACCAAAGGATCAAAGAATATTAGATTTACAAATTCAAGAGTAAACCGTATTGATGCTCATGAAGGAATTAGAAATTTATATGTTGCTGATACAGTTATAGGTTGTAGAGGAATGACTCTAATAGGTAGTGGAGATTTTCTTGGTGAAAACTTAGAAGTATTAGACGCTTCAGAACTTGTATGGTTAAGAAATGATTATGGTTCAACATGGAAAGGTAATATTGTTATAAATGGTGCAACATTTACACCTAAAATTACAACTGCCTCATCTGGACATGGTGATGATTTAAAATTAATTCAATCTCAATACAATTCATCACTTAATTATGGAATAGCATCATATTTCCCTTCAGTTTATATGAAAAATATAACAATAAAAAACGCACCACAAGATGTTTATATAATGTCACTTAATGATGTAGCATCCCCAAATACATATCCTTATAGATTCTGGGGTGGATCTGCAAATGGTTATTTAAGATTTTATAATATAACAATGGAAAATGCTAATGGTCATAAATTATATTTATTACCAGATAGTTTTGTAAATAAAGCAGCTAATCTAGATACTAATAGTTATAGAAAGAATTCAAATAATGATAATAATAGATTAGAAGTAGGTTATTATCAAATGAATTCCTCATATTTTAGTCATACATCAAATAGTACATTAGACAATAAATTAAAAACATCTACAGCATTTAATATGGGTGGAGCCAATAAGGAATCAACAATAAATACAGTTGATAATAAAGTTAATAATGTAAGAACAAATCTTAACAATAAATTTAATGAATTTCCTAGTTCTTATGCAACTAGATATTCTATAAGCAATATTAAGATCAATAACGGAAATATTCCATTAAATGAACAAATATCTGACAATAGAGTATCTTACTCTGCAAATATACCAACTAATACAACTTCTGTTTCTTTACAAATTATAATGAAGAATACAACTAATAATAACTATTATAAAAATGACTGTCCAACTACTGTAACTACTAGTTCAGATTCAACAGTTGTTAATTGTCATTTAATAGGTACATATGGAACAAGAAAAAATCTAACAATAAGACTTAATAAACAAAATAATAACGATCCAGATACAGCTCAAATACCTACAGATAGTGCTTATTGTTTAAATCCAACATATAATGGTAGTAGTCAAACTATAGTAAAATCACCTGGAACAGGTTATACATTTGATAATACTACAGGAACAAATGCTCAAGAATATACAATAACAGCTACATTAAAGAATGGATATAAATGGAGTGATAATACTACAGGTACAAAGACTATAACTTGTAGAATAGGAAAAGCAACACCAGTAGTTACATTATCAGCTTCATCTGGTCAAGTAACAGTTGGTTCTAGTATTTCATTTACCGAAAGCGGTAAAGTAGCGGGAAGTTTCAAAAATAATATATCTAATAATAAAGCTACAGTAACACCAGCAACAACATCACAGATTGCCGCTGATGTAACTCAAGCTGTAACAATAACTGGAGCAACTGCTGGAACAGCAACGATATCTGTTGGATTCTATCCAACTGACTCAACAAACTATAGCACAGTTACAAAAACTTATAGTGTAACAATTAAAAATCCAGATAACCAAACTGCACAAATACCTACTGCTAGTGATTACTGTATAAATCCAACATATAACGGAAGTATTCAATCTATAATAAAATCACCTGGAGCAGGTTATACATTTGATTATACTCAAGGTAAAACAGCAAAAAATTATACAATAACAGCTACGTTAAAGAGTGGTTATAAATGGAACGATAATTCAACAAATACAAAGACAGTAACTTGTAGTATAGCCAAAGCTACCCCAGTAGTTACAATATCATCTTCATCTGGACAAGTACAAGTTGGAAAAAAGATTAATTTTATTGAAACATCTAGCGTTGCTGGAACATTTACAAATACAGCAGCAAATAACAATGTTACTTTAAATCCAGCAAGTATTACGTCAGTACCAGCTGAAACAGGTAAATATGTTGAAATAACTGGAGCAACAGCAGGTAGTACACAAATCACTGTTACATTTGAACCAACAGATAAAACAAATTATACTAATACAATAACTAAAACATATACTGCAACAGTTATAGAAGAAGCAACAGAAAAACAAAAAGTACCTAAACCAACTGCATCAGTTTATTGCCGTGAATTAACATATAATGGTCAAACACAAACATTAACAAAAGCACCTGGTGAAGGTTATGGATTCTTTAACAATATAGGAACTGCTGCAAAGAGTTATACAGTTACTGCTAAACTATCAAGTAACTATGAATGGGAAGATGAAACATCTACTGATCATACATTTACATGTAGTATCAATAAAGGAACCCCATCTATCACATATGATGTTCAAAGTATTACAACAGAAGAATCAGATGAATATATTTTAAAAGTAAAATCCAATATTAAAGGAACATTTACTAATAACATTCCAAATCAAAGTACAGCTTACATTAGTACAGGAATCAACTCTAGTACTATAAATGCTAATACATACTATACAATAATAGTTAAAGCTCTTAAAGAAGGTACAACTTCTTTAGAAACACTATTTACACCATCTGATACTAGTAATTGGAATACTAAATCAGATAGTATAAGTATTAGAGTTAATAAGAAACAAGATAATTATTTAGAAGTACTATCAGAACAAATGAGAGTTGTATCAGATATTTTATATACTGGAACAGAAAGCAATCCTGATAAAATAGAAGATTATATATCTTTTGATAGTAATACAAACCATCAATTCAAAGATGATAAATTAATAATAATTAATCAAGATACTAATGATATTAAAGAATTAGAATTATTAAATTTCAATACTAAATATAAAATAGTAGGAAAAACAATTTATATTGATGAACCAGTATCAGTAGATAAATTTAAATCAAACTTTACAACTAATAATCTAGAAATAGAATTATTTGATGGTTTAGATAATCATGAACCTGTAAAACCGGATAATGAAGTTCCTTTATCAACAAAAGAAGGTTTAATGTTAGATAGTAATAATGCATTTGTAACAGCGGAAGCAGTTCAAGAAAATGTTGATGAAAATTATTCTGTAGGACTTTCATATCAATCAAATCTTTTAGATCTATATGATATACAATATACTAGTGCTGAGGTAGAACCAGAACCACCAGTACAACCTGAAAATCCAGAAGAGGAAGAATATGAAAATCCAGCAACAGGTAGTTTCCTAAGTGCAATATTATTGTTTATAGGACTTACTATGGCATTATATTTCTTTAATATATCTCGTAAAGGTCCAATTCATAAGATATAAAAAGACTAGAAATAGTCTTTTTTTCTTATTTAATAATCAATTATATCTTATAGTTTATGTTATAATAATCATATGAGTTGAATAGAGGTGTAATAATGGCAGGAATAACAAATACAATAGATAGTAATATAAAAATAAATTCTAATAATACACCTAAATATGATTCACAACCAGTAGATACTCAAAGTCAAATAATAATATCTAATAATACAAATGATACATTTGTAGAAGAATATGACTTTGATTTAGAAAATGATAAAGTAGTAAATAATAATGCTGATATATATGGTGGAACAAATACAGGAGAGAAACCTGGTCAAGTACCACAAACACAAAAAGGACAAGATTTACAATCTGGAGTTTCAAATCAACCAGTAGATTCAAATAATCAAGAAGAATATAATCCTGAAACTTCAGGAGATACTAATACAGAAAATGCTCAAGGACAACCGCAAGAAACAAATATAGATCCAAATAGCGGAACACCCCAACCACAAGATACAAGTAACCAAACAAAAAAGCCTGAAAATCAATCACAAGATAATGAACAATCTGATAAATCAAGTGAACAAACAAAAAATGCTTGGAATCAAGCAGCAAATGCATTACCAAATATTGCTGGTAGACTTGCTCAAGAATTGGGTAAATATGCTAATAGTACTTCTTTCCAACCAAGTTCTACAGGAGCAACCACAAGTGGTTCTTCAGGAGACTCACCAAATATAGATGTACCTGATAACTATATAGATAGAACAGATTTAAATTTAGGTTTAAACTTAGATGAATTATTACAATACTTTTATCTTAATGGAAATGATTATGGTATAGATCAAGGAGTATTAACCAATCTAAAAGATGAAGATCCTGATTATTATAATTATCTAAAAGATAAAATGGTAAATGTATATAACTTCTATGAATCTGATGTAGCTAAAATATTTAGCTTAGTAGATTCAATAGGAGCTTGCTCCTATGCAAGAAGTGTTAATGTAGTATTTGAATACTTTAAAGATAAACCAGAATTATTTGAATCATTATTTGGTTTCCCTCTATATAGAGAAACATCAGAAGGTAATATAGCAATAAATGATGGAGAATTATTATTAGATTTATATTATTGGGGAAATAAAATATATGATAAACATGAATTATTTACAACAGATGAAAATGGTAAAACAGTATTAGATAATCCTGATAAATGGGTTTTAGATAATGGTAAAAGATATTGGCCTCAAAGAGGTAGTGGATATAATGAATTAAATAACTATTTACAATATAAATCATCACAATTAAATACAACTACAACAAATATTCTAAGTGATGAAAAATTTACATCTAGTGAAGACTTAAGAGCAACTATAGAATCTCATATTAATAGTGGAGAAATACTAAGTATGGGAATATGTGCTCATGGAGATAACAGAGCATCATTTACAATTCTTAATAATAAAGGAGAAGTAGAAGAAGTATTTGCATTTAGTGCAAATCACTGGGTTAAAATTACCGGAGTAAATGATGAAGGTGTAATAGTAAGTAGTTGGGGAACAAAATGTATAATACCATATGATCAATTTAACCCAAATAATGCTTATTTCAATATATTAAGTGATGTAATAAATTATGAAACACAATAGAAAGGTTGATATATATGAAAGAAATATCTTTAAAAGATATAGAATCTAATTTCTTTGATAATAAATTAAATATACCAAATAAAGAAGATTATTTATCTTTATATATTCTTTATAGAAAATTATTTAATAAATATATAATAAATATATTAAATTTAAAAAAATATGAAGAAGAATTAAAAAATAGTAATTTAAACTTTATACCAGTAATAGAAAAAGAACAAGATATATATCAATTTATAGTAAGTGATGAATTAGATTACTTCTATATAAGAAATAATATTTATTTAGAACATTTAACTAATGAAGAAATAAACTATTTAAGAAGTTTATCAAATACAAATATAGATTCAACTGAATTTATAGAAAAAACATATAAAAAAGTAATATTTAATGATGCATTAAATAATGGAAAATTATGCAAAGTATTTTATGGACCTCAATCAAAGATATTTTCTGCTCCTAACAATGCTTTAGTATTAGGTTTTAGATATGATTCATTTAATAAGAATAACTTAAGTGAAAAAGAATATATGGACAATTATGATAAACAACGTATATTATTAAAAGAACTATTTAAAGAACTTACTAACAATGCACAAAATACATTAAGAACATATTGTTCTATAATAGAATATAATGAATTTAGTGTTGAACTAAGATATAAATAATAAAAGACTTATAAGTCTTTTTTATATGAAAAATTTTAAATAATTAATATCCTATGCTATAATACAAACCCACTCAAGAAAATATTTAAAGAATAATTATTATTATGTTATAATTTATTAGGAAACATAACTAAAAAGGAGTACTAACATGGAAAGATATAGAGACATGACTATCAAAAAAAGAGGCAACTTAAAAATGTTAAGAAATTTAATATTCTTTTTATTATTAATTGTTTTTACTTTTTGGTATATATTTAGAGGTCAATCTATAAGTGATATAGTTGATACTATTAAAAATACAGATTTAAAATTCATAGGATTAGCAACATTATTAATGTTCTTCTACTTTGTAATGGAATCATATAATATAAGAAGTGTAGTTACATCTTTAGGAGATAAAAAACTATCATTCTTAAAACATTTAAAATTTACATTTATATGTTTCTTCTTTAGTGCAATAACCCCTGCCTCAACAGGTGGTCAACCTGTAGAAGTGTACTATATGGCAAAAGAAGGAATATCACCATCTAATGGTACAATGGCTATGTTAATAGAATTAAGTAGTTATCAAATAGGAGTTGTCTTTTTTGCCATACTATCTGCTTTGATCTTTCCTGACATATTACATGGAAAAGCAACTATCTTCTTTTTCTTAGGATTAGCATGTAATATATTTGTATTAACAATGATGTTAGTAAGCATTTTCTCTAAAAAGATTACTAAAAAAATAGTAGATTTCTTTATTAAGATATTAAAAGTATTAAAAGTAAATCATCTAGAAAAGAAAAGAGAAAAAGTATTAGAAAGTTTAAATCAATATAATAAAAGTGCTGCCTATATTAAAAAACATAAAATAGAATTTATTAAATCAATAGGTAGAGTATTAATTCAAATAATATGTTACTTCTCAATTACATATGCAGTATATAGAGCATTTGGTTTAAATGAATTCTCTTATTTTAGAGTATTTGCAATGCAAGCTATCTTATTTAATAGTGTTTGTTGTCTACCTTTACCAGGTTCAATTGGTGTTAGTGAATCATTATTCTTAAAGATATTTGGTCCAGCATTTGGTCATGTTCTACTAGGTAGTGCAATGTTAACATTTAGATTTGCATCATTCTATTTCTATATTCTAATTAGTGCAATAGTAGTTATATACAGTACTATTAAAACAAAAGACGTTGTTAGTGTTGTGGATAAAGATATTGCAGAAATCGATAACTATAAAACAGGAGCAATACCAGTATTAAATTAATATGAATGTTATATTCTTAGATTTTGATGGAGTTCTAGCTACCTTAAATGATCCTGAAGATGAAAATTTATTCTATTCTAAAGTAGAACAAAGAATATCAATACTTTCCGATATATGTAAAAAATATAATTGTAAAATAGTAATAGAAGCATCAGCAAGAAATGCTATTAATGAAAAAACTCTAGAAATAGATGAAGATAATCTTTGGGTACAATTTATATTTAATATGTTTAAAAAATATAATATAGAATGTATGGGAAGAACACCAACTATTACTTATGAAAAAGATGGAATAATAACAACATCTAACAAAGATGATGAAATATTATTATATTTATATAATCATCCTGAAATAGAACATTATTGTGTATTAGATGATAATGATACAGTAAATCTATTTCACTGGGAAGTATCAGATTTAGATAAAGTAAAAGAACATTTAGTATCTCCAATATATTATTCTAATAATTATGAAGAAGAAGGTTTACTTCCCAAACATATTGAAGAAGTAGGAAGAGTATTAAAATTATAGAAAAGAAGTGTAATATGAAAAAAATATTTATATATTATTCACTAACAGGTAATGGAGACCTAATAGCAGATTATCTAAAAGATAATTTTGAAATAAGAAAAGTAATACCTAAAAAGAATTTACCTAAAAACTTTGCACTAAGTATGTTAGTAGGAGGCTTTAAAGCCTTAACAAAGTATAAAGAAAAACTAATTGATTTTAATAATGATATATCTAACTATGATGAAATCATAATAGGTTCACCTATCTGGTGTGATAGATTATCATCTCCCATTAATACAGTATTAAATGAACTAGATCTATCTAATAAAAAAGTATCATTTATATTATATAGTGGTAGTGGTGTAGCTAATAAAGCATCAAAAGTAATAAAAGATAAATATAATGCTAATATTATAATATTAAAAGAACCTATTAAATATAAAGAAGAATTAGACAAACTAAAAGGAATTAACTAAGTTAATTCCTTTATTATTTATTATGAATATCTAACTGAGGATAAGGTATTTCTATCTTATTTTTATCAAAAGCTTCTTTTATTTCTTCTTCTAAATCATATAATACATTCCAATAATCTTCTACTTTAACCCATACTTTAACTGTATATGTTAATGAACTATCAGCATGAGTAGATAATCTAACAATTCTTTCTTTACCTTCTTCATTAACTAAATCTTTTCTCTTATCTAATACATCATTAATAACTTTTTTAACTTCACTAATTTTACTATCATAAGATACATTAAATTCCAGATCTAGTCTTCTAACACCATTCTTATTGAAGTTAGTAATAGAATTATTAGATAATGATCCATTAGGCAAATAAACAACTTTATTATCAGGAGTAATTAAACATGTATAAAACATTGTTATAGATTTAACTGTACCTAATTTGCCTTCACTTTCTATAAAGTCTCCTACAGAAAAAGGTTTAAACATTAATATCATAACCCCACCAGCTAAATTAGATAAACCACCTTGTAGAGCTAAACCAACAGCTAAACCTATAGTACCTAATAAAGTAATAAATGAAGTAGTAGGTATACCTAATATAGATGCAGCAACTATTAATAATAATATCTTCAATATAATAGATATTAAACTAATTAAAAATGTTTTAACAGAAGGATCTATCTTCTCTAATTTTCTATCTTTATTTAATCCTTTCTCTAACAATTTAATTATTTTAAATCCAACTATTAGTATTAGAAGTGCAATAATTATATTAACACCTAAATCAAAAGCTTTCTCTAAATAAGTCTTTATAATATCTTCCATAAACATCACCACAAATATTATAATATAAAATTATAAAAATTAATATGATATAATCAAATAGGAAGTAGGTATTATATGAATAAATATGAAGAATTAGCTAGAAAATATAAAAGTGAAGGTAATTTATGTTCTAATGCATTATATAAAGCATTTAAAGAAGATCTTAATTTAAATGAAGAACCACCAAAACCTAGAAGTATAGATGGTAAATGTGGAACAGTACTAACTACTGAATTTATTCTTAAAAAAATAGGTAAAGAAAAATATTATAAAGAATATGAGGATTTATTCCTCAAAGAGTTTGGATATCTTACCTGTATAGAATTAATGCGTCATGAAAGAAGATGTCTTGATTATGTAGGATTCTCTGCTAATAAGATATATGAATATATGAATAAAGAGTTATAATAAATAAGAGTGGTGATATTATGGCAAAAATAAAAGTAAAAGAAATGAAATGTCCATGTTGTGGAGCAGCATTATCATTAAAAGATCAAGGTTATGGAGAAACAAAATGTACTTATTGTAATGCTATAGTATTTATTAGTAGAGAAGATACTAATGATGGTAATATTACTGTCTATAATAAACAAGATAATAAACCAATAGCATATATAAATATTCCTCTTAATTGGGATGTTACTAATACATTTGTTAATTATAATAAAAGTACAATAGGCATTCCATATGCCTTAGGATTTGACCTAGAAAACACACTAGGAGATCTTATTCATGTAGAAACAGGTAATAGCTTTGCTATTAATGGACCTGTAAGTTGGGTAGATAGACAAACTCCACATACTATTCAAAAAGACTTTATACCAGTAAGAAACTTTTTAGCAGAATTTATGAAAGACTTTTCAAGAAATACTAAAACAAATTTTAAATTCTTAGAATCATTAGATATACCTATAGATGATTATGATCCAGAAAAAGACTTTGAAAACACTAGAAAGTATTATCAAGAATATATAGATTATCAAGGTAGAGGAATGTTCTCTATAGTAGGTTTATATTGTGAAAGTGCTTGTTGTGCTTATGAAATGAAAGATAAAATAGTAGTAGCATATTCTAGAGTATATGGTTGTAAATATAAATTAAATTCAATGCCTAATCTAGGTGGATTTGGTAATCTATTAGGTGGATTATTTGGTGGTAATCAACAAGCACAACAAACAGGACCAGAAGAAAATGATTCAAAATATATGTTTGGTAATTTAAATCATCCAGGTCAAGGAGAAAATCTAGAATGGGAAACAGGTCCTGTATTCCTGTTATTAACTACTAAAGATAATTATAAGAAACTATATAAGAAAGCATTTAAACAAATTTGTAATTCATTCTGTATAAGTAGAGAAGTAGAAAATGAATATAATCAAATAAAAATGCAATATAATCAAGAAGCTAATGGTATGTTCCAACAACAAGCCCAAGCTCAATATCAGAATGGTCAAAATTTAATAAATCTTGGTGCTCAAAGAATGGCAGCTAATCAAAGTTATGTTGATTCTATGATGGCTAGATCTAATAGACAATACGAACAACAAAGAAGTTCATATAATTCTAGAATGGCAGCCCAAGATAGAATGAGAGATAAAAGAACAGAAGCTATTCTTGGAGTTAATACATATATAAAACCAGATGGTAAAGAAGTAGAAGTACCAGTATCAGCTGATACAGCATGGATTAATGGTAAAGGTGAAATAATAGGTGGCTCAGCAGGATTTAATCCTGGCTCAGGCTGGACTCAATTAGATAAAAAATATTAGGAGTGATTTATCACTCTTTATTTTTGCCCAAATAAATACTATAATAAATATATAATAAGGAAGTGTAAAGTTAATGAGATATACTAAATATTTTTTATTTGCAATAATAATATTAATACTACCTTTTATAGTAAAAGCAGATACATGGTTAGATGATCCTTCTTATTATGATACATCTTGGTTTGATCCAGATACTTATGAAAGTACGACTAAATTTACTATAGATACACCTGAAAAATTAGCTGGTTTAGTATACTTGGTTAATGAAGAAGGATTTACCTTTGCTGGAAAAGAAGTTAGATTATATACTACAAAAGAAATAAATATTGAACGTTCTAAACGTTCTGCAACATATATTAGTTTATTTTCTTTTTACTTCTATGTATTAGATATGAGAGAGCATGATTGGATTCCGATAGATTCTCGTTTTCAAGGAACTATAAATAGAAAAATATACTACAATAGTACTGTTTATAGCGATAATGAAACTTATGTGCTGATTAGTGGTAACAATATAAATGATTTTTCGTTTTCTTTAAATAACGTTTATAATAATTATATGCTTGTTTCATATAACGTTTCATTAAATAAAAATGAAGGCGGAGAGATAACTTATGGTATACCACTTGCTGATGATTGCCTTGCCTTTTTTATTACACCAGAAGCAAACCATAAACTAAAAAAAATTGATATGTTTGATGAAGATGGAAATGAAATATCAATTAATCAGATTGAGTTGTACTCAAGTAACCAAAAGTATTATTTAAGTAATATTGAAGAATTATATAATTTAAATATATCAGATCAATCAGTAGTTGTATTTAGACTCCCATATAAAAAAGTTACAGTAAATATTGAATTTGAAGAATTTGAAAAAGCAGTATGTAAAGTAATTCACGGTGATGGTAAAAAAGTTGGTAGTGAAATAGCTTGTGGCCAAGAACATTTTTACGTTATTGATTCAAATGATAATAAGATTAGAATGTTGGCTAAATATAATTTATTTACTGGCAATATCATACATAAAGAAAAAATAGAAAAAGAAGCAGGAGATACAAGAACTGACCAAGAATATTGTTCTGATTTAGCATCAAGTATGGGAGGAACAGTTAGGACTGGTGGAGTATATAATGAAGTTGGATATTGCTTTATAAATACGACCATTGAAAACAAACCATTATTAAGGCAAAATGAAAATGCCATAAGTGCTCGATGGGATAGTGAAGGTAATTTTGTATATCCACAAGTTGGAGATGTTTATTTAGCAGGTGAAAAACATAGTTATTTTACAAATAAAAATAATTCGGATTTTTCAGTGATTGAAGATAGCTCAGAAAAATATGATGGATATTTCTATGATTTACAATTAAATGAATACAATGTATCATTAATATTAGATAAATATAGTCATACTTTGAGCGTAGATGGAGTTGATTTAGAAAACATAGATTTAATGACTTTGGATGATATTAATAATATTATTAAAGCAAATAATAAGACAATACCTTTCAAAGAATGGTATGATGCAACAAAAACAGCTCAACCACCTAGAAAAGAATTTGCTTGGTTAAATGAATATATAAGGCCTGAAGATAGCTTTTTATATAATTCGACATATTGGATAAGATCAGGATATGATAAAATAAATGATTATTTTGGTGTTAATAGTGTTATATTTGTTGACAGCTATGGTGGCGTTTGTGGTAGTGAAATAGAAATATCTGGAGGACATAATGGTTGCGAAACTTTGATGAACGCCATAACACAGGCAGGTTGTGGAATTCGACCTGTAATTACTATTTCAACTGATGATTTAGAATACGCAATTAATACTGAAACAGATGATAATGGTAATATAGAAGTAGTTAATTCTTCAAAAGGAGATAAACCTATTACTTTTAAAGTAAATGGTAAAAAAGGATATAAGTTAGGTACTTTAGTCATTAAAACAAGTACTGGTGAGGAAATGGAATTCACCGAAGGAGAATTAATAACTAATGAAGATGGTACAGTAAGTATTACTAATAATAAATTTACAATGCCATATGAGAGTGTAACATTAGTAGCCAATTTTGTATCTACAAATCCAGATACAGGTATAACAATACTTAAATATATAGTAATACTATTTATATCTATAAATGGTTTATTACTAATGTATGATAATAAAGATAAAATAAAATATTTATTTAGATATAATTAAGTTCCTTATGGAACTTTTTATATATAAAAAAACTTTTAATACATAATACTTGTGTTATAATAAACCCATTGAAAGGACTGCTTTTATGTTAGAATTAAAAAAGATTAAAAAGAGTTACAAAGTTGGTGAAACACGCCAACAAGTATTAAATGGTATTAATATTAAATTTAGAGAAAATGAATTTGTATCTATACTAGGTCAGTCAGGTAGTGGTAAAACTACATTATTAAATATTATTGGTGGTTTAGATAAATATGATGATGGAGAATTAATCATAGATGGAGTATCAACTAAAAAATATAATGATAGAGATTGGGATACATATAGAAATTATAGAGTAGGATTTATCTTCCAAAGTTATAATTTAATTATGCATCAATCAGTATATCAAAATGTTGAAATAGCATTAACTCTATCAGGAGTATCTAAATCAGCAAGAAAGAAAAAAATAATAAGTGTATTAGAAAAAGTAGGATTAAAAGATCATATATATAAAAGACCTAACCAGTTATCCGGTGGTCAAATGCAAAGAGTTGCTATAGCAAGAGCATTAGTTAATGATCCAGAAATAATACTAGCAGATGAACCAACCGGAGCACTTGATTCAAAAACTAGTGTTCAAATAATGGACTTATTAAAAGAAATAGCTAGTGATAAATTAGTTATTATGGTTACACATAATCCAGAATTAGCTAAAAAATATTCTACTAGAATAATAGAATTAAAAGATGGATTAGTAATAGATGATAGTAATCCATGTAAAGATAAAGAAGAAGTTAAAGAAAGACAAATGAATAAAACTTCTATGTCATTATTATCAGCTTTATCTTTATCATTTAATAACTTATTAACTAAGAAAGGTAGAACTTTCTTAACAGGTTTTGCTGGTTCTATAGGTATTATAGGTATAGCATTAATATTATCTCTATCTAATGGTGTTAATAATTATGCTAAACAATTAGAAAAAGATTCATTATCAGATTATCCTATTACTATAGAAAGAACTAGTTATGATTTATTAGGAACAATTAGTGCAGCATTTTCTGAAGCAGCTAATCAAGAAAAATGTGATGATGATGAAATATGTTCTACAGATGATATAGTAAGAGCTACAGTTATAGATGCTACTCAAGGATTAGCTAAAGTTAATAACCTAAAAGAATTTAAAAAATATATTGATTCAAATGAAGAATTTAAAAAAGATGCTGATACAATAGAATATAAATATACTTTTGACTTACAAGTATTTACTAAAGATTATAATAAAGTAAGTCCAACTAAATTAACAAAAGAAGAAACAAGTATCTTTACAGAATTATCTTCAAAGAGTGATACCTATAAAGTATTAAAAGGTAGACTACCTGAAAATGAAAATGAATTAGTACTTGTAATAGGTGAAGATAATAAAATTAATGATTCAATTCTATATTCTTTAGGTATTAAAGATAAAGAAGAAATTACTAAAGAATTAGAAAAAATGAGAAAAGATGAAAAGTATAGAGTTAAATCTACTACTTATTCATATGATGATTTCATTGGTAAAGAATTTAAATTATTATTAAATACAGATTACTATAAAGAAGAAAATGGTTCATATATTGATTATTCTAATGATGTAAATTATATGAGAAATAAGATAGATAAAGCAAAAACTATTACTATAGTAGGTGTAGTAAGAGAAAAAGATGGAGCAAATAGTTATATAGGATATAAACCAGAATTAACATTAGATATAATTAATGAAATAAGTAAAACTTCATTATTTAAAAAACAAGTAGATGAAGAAGATATTAATATCTTAACCGGTCAAGAATTTGATGGTATTACTACTACATATAATGAAATATGTAAAACTTTAGCTATTTATAGTGAAGATAATCCTTCATCAATAAGTATCTATCCTAAAGATTTTGATGCTAAAGAAAGAATAGTTAAATTAATTGAAAAATATAATGATGAAGTTAAAGAAAGAGATAGAGAAGACTTAACTATTAGTTATTCAGATCTATTAAAATCATTAGTAAATACTATTACTAAAGTAGTTAATATTATATCTTATGTATTAATTGGATTTGTAGCAATAAGCTTAATAGTATCTTCAATAATGATTTCTATTATTACTTATATTAGTGTATTAGAAAGAACTAAAGAAATAGGTATCTTAAGAGCTATTGGTGCTTCTAAAAAAGATATTGTTAGAGTATTTAGAGCAGAAACAATTATTGAAGGAGCTATAGCTGGTATATTAGGTATAGGTATAGCATTATTAATATCAGTACCAGTAAATGTTATAGTTAATAAAATGGCTAAAGTACCAAATATAGCAAGCTTACCATTACTTAGTGCAGTATTCTTAATCTTATTAAGTATCTTATTAAATGTAATAGCAGGATCTATCCCATCAAAGATGGCTGCTAAGAAAGATCCTGTTGAAGCTTTAAGAACAGAATAACAAAAAAAGACTATTAAATAGTCTTTTTTAAATTGTTTTATGTTATAATAACAAACGATAATTAAAAGATCAAAATTATAAACTTAAAAAGATTATTGAAACTAGTAAAATAAATGCAAAAGAGAATGAAGGAATTAATATGTATAAAGAAATTAAGAATAACTTAAATGAACAAGAAGAATTATTTGAAATGGCTGTAGAAAAAAGTGCAGCAGCCGCAAATATTATGAGTCATATTTCAGAATTAAATAAACACTTAATAAAATGTTTATTAATACAAAATAATACTGGGTATTTAGACCATTGGGGTCAAGAAATATATGCAGCATTGAATGATGTTCCTAAATTAAAACATGATAAAAAATTACCCGATGAAGATTTTATTCGTGAAAATACTATAGGATATTTTGAAGACCGTTTACCAAATAAGTTGGACAATATAATAAAAGTTATAAATAAACAAGAAAAAACTAACATAACTAAATATAATAAGGATTTATTATATGAATGTATTATAGACTATTATAATTGGTTGATTCCTATTTTAGCAGTAGAAGGCGAAATTGATGATAGTGATGATGTTAAAAATAAAATTAATGAATTAATAACTAAATATAATGAACTAAATAAATAGAAAGAAGGAAATAAAATGAAGAATTTATATAAGTCAATTAAAATTTATTTGACAGAAATGTCAATTAAAAGAAAATATTTATTGGAAGATTTAAGAATCGCAACAAATAGAATTAATGAACATTTATTAAAATGCTTATTAATTCAAAATGAAACAAATAATTTAAATCATTGGAGTAAAGAAATTTATAGTTTTTTATTTAGAGTGCCTAAATTAAAAAATGATAAGGGTTTTCCAGACGAGAAAACATTATCTGAGGGTACTTTAGATTACATTAATGATTCACTACCTCAACAAATAGATGTTATGATAAAAAGCATTAATTCAGACGAAAATACTAATATAATTGAATATAATAAACAAGCAATCTATGATTGCATTATAGATTATTATAAATGGTTAATACCTATATTATCTAAAGAAGGAATAGTTGAGCTTGATGATGTTAAAAATAAAATTAATGAATTAATAACTAAATATAATGAACTAAATAAATAGAAAGAAGGAAATAAAATGAAAGAATTATTACATAAGTATGCAAAAGTAATATTAAAAACTTGCTTAAAAGTAGAGAAGTCTCAACCGTTATTTATCAGTGCAAATATAGAACGTCTTGACTTTGTCAGAATAGTAACAGAAGAAGCATACTCTCTAGGAGTAAAAGAAATATATTATGATTTAACTGACCCAATTCTTAAACATGAAGCACTATTAAACTTATCTCTAAAAGATTTAAAAAAACATTCTTATTTTAATAAAAAAATCTGGAATACATATGCTAAAAAGAATGCAGCATTCTTAATGCTAGCATCCGAGACTCCCGGACTGATGAAAGATATAGATCCTAAAAAACTAAATGATATAATAACTTATTCATATAGTACAAGAAAATATTTTGATGATAAAAGAGATAAATCAGAACTATCTTGGTGCATAGCATGCGTACCAACACTAAGTTGGGCGCAAGAATTGTTCCCTAAAGAAAAAGATCCAGTTACTAAACTATGGAATACTATTTTAGATATCTGTCATATTAATAGTGAAGATCCAGTTTCTTATTGGCAAGATAAATTAAAAAGATTAGATAGAATAGCATCTAAATTAAATGATTATAATTTTAAAACACTAAAATATCAAAACAATTTAGGTACAGATTTTACTATTGATTTACCTAAAAATCATATATGGTGTAGTGGTTATCAAGAACTAGCATCAGGTAAAAAAGTCTTAGTGAACTTTCCTACAGAAGAAATATTTACCTCTCCAGATAGATTGTCAGCAAATGGTCTAGTATATTCATCTAAACCATTATCATATCAAGATAATATAATTAATAATTTTAATATAGCTTTCCAAGATGGCCAAGCAGTTAGTTATCAAGCAGAACAAGGTATAGAAGTATTAGATAAATTATTACATTCTACCGAAAATATTGCTTATCTAGGTGAAGTAGCATTAGTAGAACATTCTTCATCTATATCTCAATCTAATCAAGTATTCTTAGAAACTTTATTTGATGAAAATGCTGCTTGTCATCTAGCATTGGGAACTGGCTTCCCAGAATGTATAAAGAATGGACCTAAACTAACTATAGAAGAACTTCAAAATAAAGGAATAAATTATTGTTTAAATCATGTTGATTTTATGATAGGAACAGAAGATTTAAATATTACAGGTATTACTTACGATGATAAAGAAATACCTATATTTGAGAATGGTAATTACTCTAAATATTTTAAGTAATGTCAACAAAAACGTTAATAGACACAGTAAAAAAATATCTTTTTGACTTAACCAAATATTAACAATATAATTAAAATGAAAGGAGCTTTTGTATGCAAGAATATAAACCTAAATTACGTTTAAGAAAACAAGTAATTTATGCAATTCCTATTGCTATTTCTTTCACATTAATTCTATTCTTGACAATAGCATTTCTAAATAGAAAAAGTCATGTAGAATTACAAAATAATACTTTATTATTAAGCTCCAATCAAGAAGAAGTAGAAGAAAAAGGAATAGATTTAAGTTTCTTAGGTTCTATTAAACAAAATCTAGAAGATAGAAGAATAGATAATACAATTGGTTATTATGCCAGAAGATTTAAATTAGATGAAACAAAAGTAATAAAAAAAGCTCATGAATTAACAGATAATTATCATAGTGATTATTATTTACAAACATTTAATATTCCAGATGGACCTAATGATACATATGTAGCTAAATCTCAAGAAGCAGGAATTATTAGATATGTTAAAAATGTAAGTTCATATCCAGAAAGATATGGTTTAGTATATGAAGATATTCATCTTACTGATGAAAAAGATACTGAAAGAACTTATAATGATAAAAATCAAATAGTAATGACAAATGGAGATACATTTGAACAATATGTAGCTAAGATATCTAATCTATTTGAAATAGATCCATCTTTATCTTTAGCAATTATTTATAATGAATCAGGAAGATGTAAAAGTACATTATTTAAAGTTAATAATAATGTAGCAGGTATGAGAGCAGTATATGGCTGGGCTAGATATCCTACATTAGAAGCTGGTGTAATTGCATTTGTTCTTAATTTAAGAGGATTACTAAATATCTATCAATATGATGTTAATACAGATGAAGGAGTACTTGCTTTATCATCTGTTTACGTAAATGGATATGAAGGAAATCCTGCATATGTTTGGTACGACAATGTCACTAAAATAAGGAACGAAATTAATAATTCAGATTTATTCAAAAAAGAATAAATCTTTTTTTATGTCTAATTTTTAAAAATAACTTGAAAAATATAAAAAAAAATTATAAAATAATGCATACGTTTATTGACATTATTTTCAAAAATGTTTATAATTAAAAGCGATTATGTCTTAAAGAACGGGGACTGGTGTTTTTGAAATATTATATTACTTCTACTTCTAATATAATGAATTAAAAATTTACTAATTGAACAGAATAGTTCAAGTCTTTTTCTTGGGGCAAAATAAATGTTGATAAATGTTTAATTATCCACAATAAAGAGCTCTACACATTTATATGTGTTGATATATAAATTCCATAACAATCTTCTAGTTTTACTAGATGGCAAGAGACCGTCTTAAAGCGAAGGGTGAGCTTTATTCGTTATCCGAATGAAATGATCAGAGGGCTAAAGATCATGGCATAATGCCGAAAAAAAATTAGGTATAGGGGTGAAACACGAATGGCAAAAATTGAAAAGTTTGGAGATCATGCCGAAAGAAAAACATTCTCCAGAATTAAAAACACCTTTGCATTGACAGACTTATTAGAAATTCAAAAGAAATCTTACCAACAATTCCTAGACAAAGGAATTAAGGAAGTTTTCGAAGACCTATTCCCAGTTGAAAGTTTCACAGGTAATATCTCTCTAGAGTTAGGAGACTATTATTTTGAAGAACCTAGATACACTGTAAAAGAATCAAAGGAACGTATGGTAAACTATGCTGCTCCTTTAAAAGTTCAAGCACGTGTATTTATCCACGAAACTGGTGAGGTAAAAGAACAAGAAATATTCTTGGGCGACATGCCATTAATGACTGAAGCAGGAACATTCATCATTAATGGAGCAGAACGTGTTATCGTTTCTCAATTAGTAAGAAGTCCATCTGTTTACTACAAGAAAGAAACTGATAAAAACGGAAGAAGAATTATTTCAGGAGAAATAATTCCAAATAAAGGTACTTGGTTAGAATATGAACTAGATGCAAGAGACGTATACTATGTTCGTATTGATAGAACTCGTAAAGTTGTAATAACTGCATTCTTAAGAGCATTAGGACTATCTTCTAATGAAGATATATTAGCATTATTTGGTGATGACAAATATATCCAAAATACATTAGAAAAAGATAGTACTAAGAATTCTGATGAAGCATTAATTGAAATTTATGAAAAATTAAGACCAGGTGAACCAGCTACATTAGATAGTGCTAAGAACCAATTAATCACTAGATTCTTTGATAAGTTTAGATATGACTTACAAAAAGTAGGACGTTATAAATTTAATAAGAAATTAAATGTACTAGATAGATTATTAGGTCAAAAAATAGCACAAGATATTAAAGATGGAAGAAAAACAGTAGTAGCTAAAGGAACAGTTATTACTAAAGAAATATTAGAAAGTATTCGTCCATTATTCGAAAACGGATATGGTCTTCATGAAGTATTAATTAATGAAGAATTAGATGAATATAATAAAGTACAAGAAGTATTAGTATATGACAAAGATGATGAAACTATTACTCATAAGATTATAGGTAATGATCAATCTATAGATACAAGAAGATTAACTATTTCTGATATCTATGCATCAGTATCATATTACTTAAATCTACAATATGGAATTGGATCAGATGATGAAATCGACCATTTAGGAAATAGACGTGTACGTCAAGTTGGTGAATTAATACAAACTCAATTCCGTGTAGGTATGTCTCGTATGGAAAGAGTTATTAGAGAAAGAATGACTACTCAAGAACTTGATTCAGTTACTCCAAAAACTCTAATTAATATTCGTCCAGTAACAGCATGCTTAAAAGAATTCTTTGGTAGTTCACAATTATCAAAATTCATGGATCAAATTAATCCAATTGCTGAATTAACAGATAAGAGACGTTTATCTTGTTTAGGACCTGGAGGTCTATCAAGAGAAAGAGCAGGTATGGAAGTACGTGACGTTAACCCAAGTCACTATGGTCGTATTTGTCCAATTGAATCTCCAGAAGGTCAAAACATTGGTCTTATTACATCTCTAGCATCATATGCTAAGATTAATGAATATGGTTTTATAATGACTCCATATCGTAAAGTAGTTAATGGTAAATTAACTGATGAAGTAGAATATTTAACTGCTGATGAAGAAGCAGATTACTATATTTCACAAGCTACACTAAATATTAATGATAAAAATGAAATTGTTGATGAAAAAGTAGTAGCACGTTTAAATGGTGACACAGTAATGGTTGAAAGAGAAAAAGTTAACTTTGTTGACGTAGCTCCAAACCAAATTGTATCAATTACAACAAGTTGTATTCCATTCTTAGAACATGACGATGCAACACGTGCCTTAATGGGTGCCAACATGCAACGTCAAGCAGTTCCTCTATTAACAACAGAATCTCCTATTGTTGGTACAGGTATGGAATATATTGCAGCTAGAGATTCAGGATCTACTATCATTGCTAAAGCAGATGGTGTAGTAGAATATGCTGATGGAAAACAAATTAAAGTTAAAAATGCTAATGGAGAAGATTTATATCATTTAGCTAACTTCGAAAGAAGTAATGATGCTTCTAATATTAATCATCATCCACTAGTTAAAAAAGGTGATAAAGTTCATAAAGGTGAAGTTATTGCTGATGGTCCATCAACTAAAAATGGAGAACTAGCATTAGGTAAAAATATGACAATTGCCTTCATGACATGTAATGGTTATAACTATGAAGATGCAGTTGTATTAAATGAAAGATTAGTAAAAGAAGATGTTTATACATCTCTACATATTGAACACTATGATATTGATTGTAGAGATACTAAATTAGGACCTGAAGAAATTACAAGAGATATTCCAAATGTTGGAGAAGATGCTCGTAAGAACTTAGATGCTAATGGTATTGTAAGAATCGGTACTGAAGTTAAAGATGGAGATATCCTAGTAGGTAAAGTAACTCCAAAAGGTGTTCAAGAATTAACAAGTGAAGAAAAATTATTACATGCAATATTCGGTGAAAAAACTAGGGAAGTAAGAGATACTTCTTTAAGAGTTGACCATGGAGCAGGTGGAATCATTCACGATGTTAAAATATATACTAAAGAGAATTCTGATGAACTACCTGCTGGTGTGTCTAAGATAATCCGTGTATATATTATTCAAAAGAGAAAAATCCAAGTTGGAGATAAAATGTCAGGACGTCATGGTAACAAAGGTGTTATCTCTCTAATATTACCAGAAGAAGATATGCCATATTTACCAGATGGTACACCAGTAGATATTGTATTAAATCCACAAGGTGTTCCTTCACGTATGAATATAGGTCAAATTCTAGAGTTACATTTAGGATGGGCTGGTAAAAAACTTGGTATTAAATATGCAACACCAGTATTCGATGGTGCAACAATGGATGATATCAGTGCTGAAATGAAAGAAGCTGGTGTAGATCCAGATGGTAAGACTATTCTATATAATGGTCGTACTGGAGAACCATTCGAAGGAAGAGTATCAGTTGGTGTTATGTACATGATTAAATTACATCACATGGTTGATGATAAATTACATGCTCGTTCAACTGGACCATACTCAATGGTTACACAACAACCATTAGGTGGTAAAGCTCAATTCGGTGGACAAAGATTTGGAGAAATGGAAGTTTGGGCACTATATGCTTATGGTGCAGCACATGTTCTTCAAGAAATGATGACTGTTAAGTCAGACGACGTAGTAGGTCGTGTTAAGATATATGAAGCAATGGTTAAAGGTAAAGTAATGTCTCAAGCTGCTATACCAGAAAGCTTCAGAGTATTATTAAAAGAATTCCAAGCACTTGGATTAGATGTTCAAATCGTTAATGAAGATGGTGAACTAGTAGATATTCAAGACTTAGAGAAAAATGATGAAGATGATGAACCAATATCAGTAAATGAAATTGGTAAAAAATTAGATATGCCAGAAGAACCAGAAGAATTACCTGAACCATCTGAAGAAGAATATGATAGTGATTATTTAGATGAAGATGATGATTTGGATGATTTGGATGATTTAGAATTTCCTGGTGATCTAGAAGGGGAAGGTGAAGAACTATGATAGATGCTAATGTAATTAAGGGTATCAGAATAGGAATTGCATCTCCTGAAAAAATCAGAAGTTGGTCTTATGGTGAAGTTAAAAAACCAGAAACAATCAATTATAGAACTTTAAAACCTGAAAGAGATGGTTTATTCTGTGAAAAGATTTTTGGACCTACAAAAGATTTTGAATGTTCTTGTGGAAAATATAAGAGACTAAGATACAAAAATGTAATATGTGATAGATGTGGAGTAGAAGTAACTAGTTCTAAAGTACGTCGTGAACGTATGGGACATATAGAACTTGCTTCTCCATGTTCACACATTTGGTATTTCAAAGGTGTCCCATCTAAAATGGGTCTAGTATTAGATATGTCTCCAAGAGATCTAGAAGAAGTACTATATTTCGTAAGTTATGTAGTAATAGATCCTGGATCAACACCTCTAGAAAGAAAACAAACTCTATCTGATAAAGAATATAGAGCTTATTATGAAAAATATGGCAATACTTTTGAAGTAGGAATGGGTGCTGAAGCAATCAAAAAACTACTACAACAAGTAGATGTTCATAAAGAAGTAGAAGAATTAAAAACTGAATTAGAAAATACTACTGGTCAAAAACGTATTCGTTTAGTAAAACGTTTAGATACTTTAGTAGCATTTGATGAATCAGGCAATAAGCCAGAATGGATGATTATAGATGTATTACCTGTAATACCTCCAGATATTCGTCCTATGATTCAATTAGATGGTGGTAGATTTGCTACATCTGATTTAAATGATTTATATAGAAGAATTATTAATAGAAATAATCGTCTAAAGAAATTATTAGAATTAGGAGCACCTACAATCATTGTTCAAAATGAAAAACGTATGCTTCAAGAAGCTGTTGACTCATTATTTGATAATGGTCGTCGTGGAAGAAGTGTAACTGCTGCTGGTAATAGACCATTAAAGAGTCTATCTAGTATGTTAAAAGGTAAACAAGGTCGTTTCCGTCAAAACTTATTAGGAAAACGTGTTGACTACTCAGGTCGTTCAGTTATTTGTGTAGGACCAAACTTAAAGATGTATCAATGTGGTATTCCTAAAGAAATGGCTTTAGAGTTATTTAAACCACATGTAATTCATGGTTTAGTAGAAAAAGGATTAGCTCATAATATTAAAGGGGCTAAGAAATTAATAGAATCTCGTGATGAATGTGTATGGGATATAGTAGAAGATGTAATTACTGAACATCCAGTATTATTAAATCGTGCCCCTACATTGCATAGATTAGGTATCCAAGCATTCGAACCAAAACTAGTTGGTGGAAAAGCAATAAGATTACACCCATTAGTATGTACAGGATTTAACGCTGACTTCGATGGTGACCAAATGGCAGTTCACGTACCATTAACAGAAGAAGCTAAAGCAGAAGCTAGACTTCTAATGTTAGGTGCTAACAACATTCTTGATCCTAAGAGTGGTAAACCAATCGTTACTCCATCACAAGATATGGTATTAGGTAACTATTATCTATCTATTGAAGAACCTGGAGAACCAAATGAAGGTAAAGTATATAAGAATTCTAATGAAGCTATTATGGCTTATGAAAGAAGAGAAATAACTCTTCATACAAGAATTGCTGTTCCAGTAAATTCATTCAAATATAAAATATTTACTGAAGAACAAAAGAATACTTACTTAGTAACTACTGCTGGTAAATTAATATTCAATGAAATCTTACCAGATTCATTCCCATATATTAATGAAGCTAGTAAAGAAAATATTGAAAATATTACTCCAAGTAAGTTCTTCTTAAGCTATGGTACTGATATTAAGAAAGCTATAGCTGAAATGGAACCAGTAACTCCATTTGTTAAAAAGAATTTATCTCAAATAATAGCTCAAATATTTAAGAGATATAAAACTACTGAAACATCTGCCTTCCTAGATGCATTAAAAGATTTAGGTTTCAAATATTCAACAATAGCAGGTATTTCAATATCTGCATTCGATATAGTAACAGCTAAAGACAAAGATAAAAAAATCGAAGAAGGACAAGAAAAAGTAGATAAGATTAATAAACAATTCCAAAGAGGTTTAATAACTGAGGAAGAAAGATATAATAATGTTATTCAAGTATGGAATAATACTAAAGATGAAGTTGAAGAGGAATTAAAACAAATTTCTAGTGGCGATCATCATAATCCAATCTTCATGATGATGAATTCTGGAGCTCGTGGTAACGCTGGAAACTTCACTCAATTAGCAGGTATGCGTGGTTGTATGGCTAAGCCAAATGGTCAACCAGTTGAAATCCCTATTAAATCTAACTTCATTAATGGATTAAACGTTTCAGAATTCTTCTTAAGTACACACGGTGCTCGTAAAGGATCTGCCGATACAGCATTACGTACAGCTGACTCTGGATATATGACTCGTCGTTTAGTTGATGTTGCTCAAGATATCATTGTTAGAGAAGAAGATTGTGGAGCAATCTCTGGTATTGAAGTATCTGACTTTATTGATGAAAAAGTTGGAACAGTAATCGAATCTTTAGAAGATCGTATTGTATCAAGATTTACTGCAACTAAAGTAATAAATCCAGAAACTAAAGAAATGATTATTGATAAAAATGAATTAATTACTGAAAATATAGCTAAGAAAATAGTTAAAGCAGGAATCAAAAAAGTAGAAATACGTTCTGCTCTAACATGTAAGAGTCAATATGGTGTTTGCCAAAAATGTTATGGTCGTAACCTAGCTACTGGTAACTTAGTTGAAACTGGTGAAGCAGTTGGTGTTATGGCAGCACAATCTATTGGTGAACCAGGTACACAATTAACAATGCGTACATTCCACTCTGGTGGTGTTGCGCATGGTGGTGATGCCGATATTACTCAAGGTTTACCAAGAGTTGAAGAATTATTCGAAGCTCGTACACCTAAAGCTAAAGCAACAATTGCTGAAATTACAGGTGTAGTTGAAAGTATTGAATCTCAAAATGGTAAACATAAAATTGTTATTAAAAATGATGTTGAATCAAGAGAACATACTACATTATATAACTCTAAATTAAGAGTAGAAGTAGGACAAAGTGTAGTAGCTGGTGAACAATTAACAGAAGGTTCTGTATCACCAAAAGAATTACTAGCTGTAACAGATCCTATTACTGCTGAAAGTTATATCTTAAAAGAAATTCAAAAAGTATATAAATCTCAAGGTGTTGATATTTCAGATAAACATATCGAAGTTATTGTACGTCGTATGATATCTAAGATGAAAGTAGTAGATGGTGGAGACACTACTCTAGTACCTGGATTATCAATTTCATTACATGATTTCAATGAAGCTAATAAACCAGTTATCTTAAATGGTGGTGTACCAGCAACAGGCCGTCCTGTAATGTTAGGTATCACTAAGAGTTCTCTAGAAACTGATTCATTCCTATCAGCTGCTTCATTCCAAGAAACTACAAGAGTTCTTACTGAAGCATCTATTAAAGGTAAAGTTGATGAACTAAGAGGATTAAAAGAAAATGTTATCATTGGTAAATTAATCCCAGCTGGTACAGGATCTCCTCAATATAGTAATATTGAAATGATTCTTGAAAAAGAATTTATGAGTGATGAACCATCTGAATTCTTAGAAGAACAACTAATTGATGATGAAGAAATTAAAGAAGAAACATTTGCTTTAGAAAATTCAGTAATGAATGATTTAGCAGAACAATTAAGTGAATAAGAGGAAATTATATTTCCTCTTTTCTTATTAATAAAATATGTTAAAATAATAACAATTGAGGTATATATATGGAAAAAAAGATAAAAAAAGCTGCTGAACAAGCAGCAGCATCTCTATGGATAGATAAATTACCATTAAGTGAAACCTATGTTAAATACTATATAGAAAAACAATTAGCATCTAGAAAAACTACTAGATATAGTTTAGTATTAAAGAAGGGTGATAATAAAAATGCAAAATAGTCCTTTTACTGAAGAATATCTAAAATTATGGAATTCTTACTTCTATCCTAATACAGAAACATTTATAAATAAATTAGATATTACTAATAAAGAAGAATTAAATAAAGTAGATGCAGAATTATCTTTTGAAAGACTAACTGAATTATATATGAATCCTATAATAGGTGATTTTGATAAAATCCATCTATGTGAAATCCATAAATATTTATTTCAAGACTTATATGATTGGGCAGGTAAATATAGAATAATATATATGCAAAAAAATAATTCTTATTTTTCAGGAGTAGAAGATATAGATATTCATTTAACTAATGAATTAGAAGAAATGAATAAAGAAATATCTTCTATCCGTTACATATCTGAATTACCAGTATTTCTAGCTAGAGCATATGTTAATCTTTTAAATATTCATCCATTTAGAGAAGGTAACGGAAGAACTGTAAGAGAATTCTTAAGAGAATTTGTTTTAGAAAAAACAAAAGGTTTACCTTTTGGACAGTATGAAATAGATTGGACTAAAATAGATGGAGATACAATAGATGAAGCTTTACCTCTAGCAAGAACATTTAGATCCCCAATAGAAAATGAATTTAGGAAAGCATTAATCAAGGTAGAAAATAAATCTATTAATATATAAAACTAGTTAAATAACTAGTTTTTTTATTGTCTTTATGATATTCTTATTTATAGAATAAGAAGGTATTTATATGGACATGAAATATGTATGTGTATTATCATCTAATAATTTTTTAGATGGTGTATTACTATTAAATGAAAATCTAAAAGCATTAAAATCCAAATATAATTTATTATGTCTAATAAATGAAACTATTACTCAAGAATCTATTAATTTTTTAGATTATTTTAATATAGAACATAAACTAATTAATAAAATAGATTATAAAAGTGTAGCAGATGACTTTGTCTGGAAGAATACCTTTGATAAATTAAATATCTTCTCTCTAACAGAATATAAAAAAATAGTATATCTAGATTCAGATATGTTAATATTAGAGAATTTAGATCACTTATTTAATGAGAATCATCTTACTATGGCAGATAATACCCCATTTAAAGAAAGTTGTAAAAATAGCTGTTTAATGGTTATAGAACCTAATATAGAAGATTATAAAGGATTACTAAATACTATGAAAAAATTTGATTCTCGTCATACTATAAATGTAGGAGATCAAAATATAATAAATGACTATTATGGAGATAAAATGCATACATTAGATGAATCATATAATGTAATGAGAAGTGTTACTAGACATAAAAGATTATATTATGATGAATTAACTAATAATTATGTATATAAACATATGGTAACACTATGTAAAAGATATACTGATAAACCTAAAGTAATACACTATATATATAGACCAAAACCATTTCTTATAAATATCCCATTTGAAGATGAATATTATAATCTATATAAAAGATATTTAGATGATGTAAGAATAAAAAAGAATAAATATCTAATAGATAATACTAAAATATTAGTAATAGTAGTATTATTAAATCAAAATAAAAACTTTAATAATTTAATAAATAAATTAAATAAAATACATAATAATATAGATATAAAAGTATTATCTCAATCTTATTTAGATTCTTATATATTAAGTAATAATATAAATAAAAATCAAATAATACATCATAAAAGAGAGTTACTTAATATTATAGATAATTATAAATATGTATCATTATTAAACTCTGATATGATGATAATAGATAGATTATATGATTTATGTTTAAATAAATGTATTAATTATAATCTAGATATATGTCAATATACTGGAGATCAAACTAATTTTGGTTCATCTTACTTATATTATGAAAAATCAGAAATAATAAATAATTCTCTAATAACTGATACTCTTTTTGATAAAATACTATCATCTAAATTATTTATGAAATATGAAAATATAGATACTATGATTAAACATAGTAAAAGAGTAGGTATTATAGGTAATACTTGTTATAAGATAAATAAATAAAAGGAACATTTAATGTTCCTTTTTACTTGCCTAAACTACTTACTAATCCATTTATATCTGTATCACTCTCAATTATATATATATCATCAAGATTATTACCTATATGTTGATAATATTGATAAGCTTTTCTATATACATCAATAGCTACTTTAGTAGATTCATAATTTACTATACTAGGTACTATAGTAAAGAAATTTACTAATATATTATCTTTATCAATAATAGGAGTAATACCATAATGTTTCTTATCTATTTCCCCAAAATAGGGTACAACCCTAAGATGGCTTTGAATAAATTTCCAAAATTCATCTGGATATCCTAAATAATGCCTAATATTATCATCTTTAGCATTTAAAGCATATACCATATTACTATATGTTTCATTACTTATTAAACTATCTATAGTATGATGTTTACCAAATCTATTAGGGTCTTTCATATCACAAGCATCTTCTATATCAGCAAATACTTTATCATAAGCTTTATATGTCTTTTCATTTAATTCATCTAATTTATCTACAACTAATTCAGTAGCACTTAAATTAAATCTATCTAAATTATTTAAAATATATTTTAATAAAACTTTCTCTTGCTTACCAATTTTAAACATATCTTTTAATACAGTTAAAGAACTTCTAGTTATTTCACTATTTCTACCAAAAGTAGTTAAAGCTCTAAAATAAGTACTCATACTACTAAAAAATATCTTACTTAATTGTTCAGGTAAAGCATTAATCATAAATTTAATATCATCTACTAAACTATTTTTTCTTTCTTGAACACTTGATATTAATGTACTCATAAAATCACCACGACATTTATTATATAGATATTATTTAAAAATGCAACATTTTTATATTTACAAACATCCAAATAATAAGTAAAATATTGCTCTTGGAGATGATAATTATGTCTATTATAATACCATATGATAAAGAGTTAGGTTCCTCTGATGGAGCTTTTATAAGACCTGATGGTAAAATACTTCATACAGATGCTAATAATCATGAAGACTTTGCAAGACGTTATTGTAATGGACCTGATTATGAAATACTAACAGGTGCTACTTATGGACCTCCACACTATCTATTAAGAGATCATGAAATAATTAAAACAGCTCAAGCTATTCAAGAAAATCCTGACTTCTTTAGTACAAGTAATCTAACTAAAACAGAATTACATAAATATAAAAAATGGTTACAAAGATATAATAAACATTATAAAGATATCTATTCAGACTTCCTAGTATTTGTACTAGCTTATGATAAAGTAGAAACCAATATTCGTAATGTAATAACAACTACTAGTGCAGAACCTCATACTAGATTCTTTAACTACTATCTAATGGATTGGCATATAATAAGACAAGATAGAATAGTATATAATGAAGAACAAGAAAAATTCATAGTAGAGAATAGAGATATGTTCTTTGATAACCTTGAAGATAGAGAAGTAGAAGAAGAAATAAGATTAATAAAAGATAAAATCCCTCTAAGTGAAAGAGCAGTATTCTTTAGATAATTGAATATAAAACACTTTTATGTTAATATAAATCCTCGTAAGGGGGTTTTTTAATGCCAATTTTTACCTTTGAAGAGTACTATAACTTAATACCAGGGGAAACTAAAACTTTTGTTAATAAATTATTATCACTTCTTTATCATGATGATAGTATAAAAATATCAAGTAGTTCTACTTTATTTTTAGAAATAGACAAATTCATATATAAAGCAATTTATGCATATAAAAGAACAAATGAAATTAATGCTAATTTATTACATTCATTATCATATAATGAATATGATTCTTTAGAATCTACTAATATTGGTAATTCTACTATGTCTAATTTATTTTCTAAATATTATAAATATTTTATGCCATTACCAAATAAAGAAGATTATATGTTATTAACACCAGAAGATATTATTACTAAAAATACTAATAATAATTTCATTGATATAACAGATGTATTTGATTGTATTGATAGTACTACAAGAGAATTCCTAAATGCTTTAATAAAACAATCTAATCAAAAAAAAGAAATATTATTAAATGAATTAAAACTTAAATTTAATAAAAATTTAAATATTAATATAATTAATTATTATGAATCAGTAGGTAGAATATTTATAGAATTATCTAAAAATAGTAAATATTTAAGAAAAATAGATCATACTAAAGAAGATATAATAAATCTATCATTATTACTTGGTTTATTTAATTATAATCATGTATCTCAAGATAACTTTAATGAAAGAGAAGCAATTATTAATTATTTAAAATTAATGGGTCTTACCCAAGAAAGAATAGAAGAAGTTTTAAATTATAATTTAGAATATAATGGAGATAATCCTACTATAGTATTGAATTATTATTTTACAGATATATATCCTAAAAATATATCTAGAGAGAACATAACTATTACAGATATTATCAATAAATTATTTACTACAGGATACAATAATTCTTTAACAATAAAAAAATTATTATCAGAACTAAATATATCTAGTATTACAAATTTAGATTCTATTATAAGAGAAACTAAAGAAGAACAATTTGGTAATTCATTAGAAGAATTATTAAAGAATCTCATACCTAATGTAATAAGCTATTTAAATAGACTAAATAGAATATATACTTATATAAATACTAAAATAAATACTTTAGATAATAATCTTATATCTACTAAGGAAGATATTATTCTATTATCAGTATTATTATCTTCATATGAATTTAAAAATGAATATAATGACTTCTTAGTAGATAAAGGGTTAACAATAGATAAAATACTAGAATTAATTAAATTACCAAAACTAGAAGAATATAAAAAAGAATTAAATTCTGTTAACCCTTCTCCTAAGTCTATAACAGTATTTACATCACTTATAAATAATGGAATAAATTATCGTAAAGCAAAAGAATCAATAACAGTAGATAGTATAGTATTAAATACAACAGATAAATCTAGAACTAAATCTACATTAATACATAAATTATATAAAAATATAACTAATGAAACATTAGATGATGATTTTACTAAACAAATAGAAACTAATACTAAGAATAAAAATGATAAAAGAAAAAAAGAATTAGCAGAATCTTTATTAGAAAACATATCTATAGATGTATATAATTTTTTAAAAGTATTATCTAGTTATTATCAAATATTAGAAACTAAAGGATTAGATCAAAAAGATCTAGAACAATTCTCAATTATCTATGCTACATCCAGATATGATAATATTATTGGTGAATATCTATCTAGCATAGGGATGTCTAGAACATCCCTAACTAATGCCTTAGGTATATCTTTCAATTATCAAGATAAAACATTTGATATAGATATAATAGATAAATATTTTAAAAATTATATATTTGATAGAAAACCAGAAGAAATAACTGTACATACTATATTTGAAAATGCTTTTAAAAAAGAATTAACTAATAGTTTATTATTAAGAAAAATATTAAATGATTATAATACTAAACCAGAAGACTTTCTAAATATAGATTCTAAATTACATGCTTATACTAAGAAAAAAGAACAACAAGAAGAACAAGATAAAATAAATAAATTATTAAATAATTGTGATGATTATATTAAAAAATTATTTAATGATATCTTAAGAATACATGAATATTTATTAACTAATATATCTAAATTAAACTTAATTAAAAATGAAGATGATATAGAAGAATTATCTATCTTAATAGCATTATTCTTAAATGATGAAGAATATATCCCATTCTTTATTCATAATGGAATAACATTAGATGAATTATTATCTAGAATAAATCTAAATAGAAATATATTAAACGATATAAAGAGTATTAAACCAAATAATAGATTATTATTTAAATATGAAAAATATATAAATAGATATAATTATTTAACATTAAATAAATTGATAGAAGGTTTATTTAATGAAGATATTAATCCTTCTCAAATATTAGAAATTATTACTTCACAAACAGGTAATAATTATTCATATTTAGTAGAAGAAGTAAGTAATAAAAAGAATAGAGAACTAACTCCAGAACAAGGTATTAAAATATTATCTAAAGAAGTAGTAGTACCTATAGAAGAATCTACATATGGTTATATATCCGAATATGGTACATCTATATCTAAACATTCTAAATATATAAGTGATGCATTAAATAAATTAATATTTAATGATTCATTAGAAAAATCTATAGATAGTATTAACTCTCTATTAGGTGAAATATCTTATAATGAAACAATAACTTCTCCTAAGAAACAATCCTTCTTTAGTAGAATATTTGATTTACAAGAAGAACCTAAAGTAGTAAAAAAATATAATCCAACTAAAGTAGGGGAATTACAAGAATTAGTAGATCAAAATATCTTAATATTACAACAAGAATTAAAAGGCTATGAATTTATTAAAAAATATATAGAAATATATCTATTAAAATTAGATGAATATTTAAAAAGATTACAAGAATATTCTCTATCTTTAGATGAACAACAAATAACATTAGATTCTAATGATATAATAGAATTTACTAAATTATTAAATGAACAATCTAGTAGAGAAATAATAAGGAATAAGATTAATACTTTTGAAACTATTATTATCTTAATGAAACAAGAATTAATAACAGTACATAGATCTATTATTAACCATTTTATAACTATTAATTCTTTACAAACATCTAAAAGTGCTATATTACCATTAATAGCAACAGAAGTAGCTGTTAATATCGGTCATAAGACCGAATCCAATGCTTTAGAATTAACATCTAACCTAATAGCTTTATTCCAAAATGTAATTAATAAAAATATAGAAGCTACTAGAACTAATTTAGAATTAATAAATAGTACCAATCTAAGTGAAGATACTTTAGCATCTATTAATAAAGAAATATGTCTATATCTAGAATCATTAAATAGATCAAATAAAGTATTAGAATTAAATCCACCTACAGATGATGAACCAACATTAAAAAAGAACTAATTATTTATTAGTTCTTTTTTCATACAATTAATAAAATTATCTTTATACCAAGTAATAAACTCATCTATAGCACTAGTTCTTTCATCTGGTCTATTATCTCTCTCATAATCATTCATTTCTGCTAAAGTTTTATTACAATTTAAAGGAATAAATACATACCATAAATTAGACCAGGCTTTCTGTATAGAATCTCCCCTAATAGTAGTAGATAATTCTCCCTTACTAATACCAAAGAATTGTTTAATATTAGTACCATCATAATATGTAAGACAATCTAAGAAATAACAACTTCTATTTTTAATATCTTTCATAATATTTAATAATCCTTCTATATTAGTACTAATACCACTTCTTTTAACAAAAGCCCCAGGATATCCTGGCTCCTGTGGATAATCTTCTATATAGAATCCAGAATCAGCTACAAATACAGGATTCTTTACTATCTCATAAGCTTCCATAGCTTTAACTTTAGATATATATTCTATATCATTAACATCTGGTTCTTCTAGATCTACTTTATAATAATTGATATCTATACCATCTTTATTAAATCTTTCTTTAACAGAACAATATTTACCATAATTACCAGTAACATATGTTATATTTTCCATTATTATTCCTCCCAAAATAATAATAACTCATATATAGGTAATATTACGTCTACTTAAAAATTATCATCTAATAGTTCTATATCTATAATATTATTAAAATCAAATTGTCTCATTTCTTGTCTTAATTCACAAAAAGCTATACAGAACCATCCTTCTTTAAATAGATATACTTGAGCAGGTTGTATAATTCTTTCTTTATTCATATCTCTATTAGAATTATATATAATCTTAATCTTTCTTCTTTCTTTAATCCCTTTATTAATAATATTATATTTATTTAAATCTTTATTATCTAAAGTATTATCTATTAATTTCTTATTACTAATTATAACTTCTTGATTTAATACATAACCACCATAAGGTCCCATAATAGTATCTATATATATTCCAGCTTCATCTAAATCTTCTTTATATAATCTAATCATCCTAGGAGTTACTTCCAGTAACTCACTCAGTTCCTGAATATTATATTTTCTTCCATTACTTAAATACTTTAACATTAATAATTCATTACTTAATTTAGACATAGGACCATCTCTTTAATTAGATATTATAGCACAAAAAAACCTAGATAATTCTAGGTTAATTTCAAAATGGTGGAGAACGTGGGATTCGAACCCGCGACCCCCTGCGTGCAGGGCAGGTGCTCTAGCCAGCTGAGCTAGTTCCCCAAGACAATTAAAATAATAACATAATATTAAGATACATGCAAGTTTTTTTTAACATTTCTTTAAATTTAATTATATGTTATAATCAAAAAGGTGGTAAAATGAAAAAGAAAGTTATATTATTAATATTACTATTACTTATATGTGTAGGATGTAAAGATGAAAAGAAAGAAGAGGATAATATGCAAGAAGAATTAACTATAATTAACAAAACAGAAGATGGAGAAATAACTGAAGGAGTATTAGAAAGTTATAAATTTAAAGAAACAGATACTCCAACAGATAGAGTTAAAATACAAATGGAGAATGGTCATATTATGTTAGCAGTTCTATCTAATTCAGATTCTCCAATTACTATAGCTAATTTTAAAAAATTAGTATCACAACATTTCTATGATGGAATTATCTTCCATAGAGTAATAGAAGGCTTTATGATCCAAGGAGGAGATCCAACAGGTACTGGAACTGGTGGTTCATCTGAAACTATTAAAGGAGAATTTGCTAAAAATGGTGTACAAAACTCTCTATCACATACAAGAGGAGTTCTATCAATGGGCAGAAGGGGTGGTAACCCTGATACTGCTGCAACAATGGATAGTGCATCTAGTCAATTCTTTATCGTACATAAAGATTATCCATCATTAGATGGTAATTATGCTTCATTTGGAAAAGTATATGCAGGCCTATCAGTATTAGATGAAATAGCTACTACAGAAACCGATGCTAATGATAGACCAATCCAAGAACAAAAAATAAAATCTATTAGATTTATTACTAATGAATAATAAGACCTAAAAAAAGGTCTTTTTTTTATAAATAAAAGATGATAAAATATAATAGAGTAATAAGATAGGAGAAATCTATTATGGAAAAAAAGAATAAAAACAATAATGCTAATAAAAGCAAAAAAGAACAATTTAAGAAAGGTAAAGCAGGTAATGCAGCTAAAAAGCAAAATAATAATAAAAAAGTAAATAATAAACCTGCACCTAAAAAGGTAGCTCCTAAAAAAGTAGAAGAGAAAAAAGAAGCTCCTAAAAAAGTTGAAACTAAAAAGGTAGAACCAAAAAAGGTAGAAGAGAAAAAAGAAGCCCCTAAAAAGATTGAGAAACTAGAAGTATCTCCAAAAGAGGAAAAATTAGAGAAAACTATTATTTTTGATGGTAAAGATAGAGATAATCTAAGAAGTGTTGTAGATAAACTAGAAGAACAAAATGTTGTTACTAAAAATAAAATAGTTAGAAGAAAGCCTTTCAATAAGTATATTATTTATGTATTAACAGCATTAATTTTTATTTCACTTATAGCTACTACAACATATGTAATTAGAGATGAAATTAAGAATAAGAGAGATAAAGAGACTCTTAATAGTAATATCTTTGATAAAGTTAAAAAGAACTATAAAGATTCTAGTATTGAAGTAGTAGAAAATACTAAAGAAGAACAATATGATCATTTCAAAACTTTAACTTTAACTGAATTCGAAAAGAAAATACTAGATAAAGAGAATATGACAATTCTTATATCTTCTCAAACATGTTTAGGTTGCTTAATATTTGAACCAGATTTAGAAAATGCTTTAGCAGAAGCTGATAAAAAAATCTATCGTTTAGATATTACTGAATGGTCTGACTCAGATAAAAATAGATTAAGAACATACTATCATTTTAGTAGAACTCCATCACTATTTGTAGTAAAAAATGGTATTGTTACTAAAGATTCATCTGGTATAGATGAAGACGATAAAGATGGTCTAATCAAGTGGGCAATAGATAATTTATAAAAATAAAAAACAACTATAACAATGAATTATAGTTGTTTTTATTTTTAGTTATAACAAATCTTGACAAAACCCCATAAATGAATATAATAATTCTCATCAAAAGGGGGATTTGTGATGTCATTACCATGTAATAATCTAAATCTAAATTTATATCGTGTTTTTTATACTGTAGCAAAAACAAAAAGTTTCTCAGAAAGTTCTAGAATGTTACATATTTCTCAACCAGCAATATCTAAACATATTCAAAATTTAGAATATGAATTAAATACTTTATTATTCTATAGAACTAATAGAGGAATAGAACCAACTGCTGAAGCAAAAAATCTATTAACATATGTAGAAAGAGCATATAATTTTTTAATGCTTGGAGAAAAACAATTAGTAGAAAGTAAAGAATTAATGAAAGGAAAAATATCTATAGGAGTAAATAGCTTTCTAAGTAATTATTTTATTAATGATAAAATTAAAGAATTTATGAAAGACCATCCTAATATTATTATTAAAATGGCTAATGGTAATGATGAAGATCTATTTGATTTAATACATCAACATACTCTGGATTTACTAATAATACCAAGTAATATTAATACACCAAAAGATGTAAAAGTAGTACCTCTAGAAAAAGAGAAATATTGTTTTGCTTATAATAAAACTAAATTAAAAGATATCCCTAAAATTACAAAAATAGAAGATATAGTTAATAAACCATTATTATTACCAATAAAGAATACTAATCAAAGAAAAAAATTAGAAGATTTATTTAATAGTAAAGGATTAACTACAGATCCTATTATGGAATTATCTACTAATGAAATGGTAATTAATTATATTAATGAAGGACTAGGTATAGGATATGTTCTATCTTCCTCAGTTATTAATAACCCTGATATAGAAATAATAGAATTAGAAGATGAACTACCTAGTGAAATAATTACATTAATATATAATGATTCTACTATCACAAATTCATCAAAAGAGTTTATAAATTTATTAATTAAATCAATAAATTAGTATATAACTATTTGTTATAGTGATATACAAATTTAAATATACTAGTTATAACAAAAAGATGTTATATTAAAAAAGAAATTAAGGGTGAAGACTATGGATGCAAAAGAACCAATAATTGACATGCATGACTCCTGGTTAGTTATTAATTCTATCCAAGGATGTACAAACGGTTGCAAATATTGCTTTTTACAAGGCATTAATAATAACTTAACATATCCTCAAATTATTGTTCCTGCAAAAGAAGTAGTTGAAAAAATGCTATCATATAAATATTATGATTCAAAAATACCAATTTGTTTATTACCTGGTACAGATGCATTTTTAAATGATACTAATATCAATTATATGCATGAGTTATTAAATATTTTAGATAATAAAAATATTTCCAATCCTATAATTCTTATTACAAAATGTTTAATACCAGAAATAATACTTGATGACTTAAGTAATCTTACTAATAAAGGTAAGGATATAATAGTATACTTAAGTTACTCCGGATTAACATCTAAATTTGAACCTAATATTAAACCAGAAAATATCCGCCTTAATTTCAAAAATTTAGCTGCTAGAGGAATAAAAATAATTCACTATTACCGTCCTTTTATACCGGATAACTCTAGCGCTAATCAAATAGATAACATATTAGATTTTGTTGATAACTATACTAGTGTATCTCAAATAGGTGGTCTTAAACTAAGATCTAATATTATAGATAAAATAGAATTTCTAGATATTGTTAAAACTAATAAACAAGAATGTCTAGAAGCTTCTAGCATATGGCCTAAAGAAGCATATAATTATTTTTATAATAACTATAAACATAAACATAATGTCTTCCAGACAAATCAATGTGCCATATCCCAAGTATTAAATCTTCCTTGCCCACAATTTTATAATACTTTAGAATGCAATGAATATAATCATTGCAGTAAAGAACAAAGAAAATTGTGTGCAAGTTATAAAAAGTTATCTTCTAAAGATATAGTAGAGAAGATTAAAATATTATTAAATAAATTAAATAAAGATATTAATAATATTAAAATAATAGAAAAAGATAATTATATTATCTTAGAAGGAAATGATTTAACTACTCAAGATGCAGCTTATTTAACATTTATGACAGGTTATAAAGTAACTATCAATTCTAAAGATTATAAATCATTTCATTCTAGCATGACAAATTCAAAACCATTTATATATTAAGGAGGAATAATATGCCATCAGAAGAAACTATTACAAAATTAATTCCTAAATTTATAAAGAATAATACTCCACAAAGTTTAGAATTGGAACAAAGATTTTCTCAAATAAAAGAAAATACTTGGAATCCTAATACAGTATTACATGAAATAGGAGTTCAATTAGGTCAATTAATGAGTATTCTAGGAGCTAGTGAAGCATCTCAAGAACATGGTCGTAAATTTACTGATATTAGTGATGAATTATGTGATATAGCATTACAATTAATTTATCTAACATCAGAATTAAATCTTAATCTAGCTGAAATAAGTGCTAATAAAGAATACGTAGAATTTAATTCAACTAATTTATTTGATTTATATCCATTATATGGTCAAATAACAGAAACATTCCTAGAAGAAGAAAGAAATCGTTTTGCTAAACCTCGTGAAGGATTTGAAACACGTTTAGATTTTATTAAAGATCGTATTATTAAAATGTATATTATAATCTTCAATTATGCTGAAGAAAACAATATAGATATGAATAGAAGATATCAAAAAATGTGTACTGAAGCTAAAGAATTTGTCGCTAAGAAAACTAAATCGAAAAGAGCAGAAGTAATAAAAAGAATCTTATTACCTGCAAAAAGAAAACCTAAAAAGAATTTACCTGTATTATCTGGAGGCCACTATGGAAATGCTTGATATCTTTGATTCTAACCATAACCATATTGGTATAGAATCAAAACAAGCAGTACACGAAAAAGGCCTATGGCATCAAGTAACAGGTTGTATATTTATAGATAGTACTAATAATACTATTTATTTACAATATAAAAGTGCTTCTCATAATCAAGTAGCACATACTAATAAAATAGATATCTCAGTAGGTGGACACATCCTAGCAGGTGAATCTGTTATCAGTGGCTTGAGAAGAGAAATAAAAGAAGAATCTTCCCTAAATATTAAAGAAGAAGATTTATTCTATATAGGAACTAGAACTATTAATGTAGATGCAACACCTACATATAAAATAAGAGAATTCTGTTATATGTATTTATATGACAATAAACTAAATATAGATGAATTACATAGTATGGATGATGAAGTACTATATTATATATCATTTGATATAGATAGATTATTAGAATTTATTACTACTAATCAAGAACAAATAGTAGGAACAACTCCATTTGGTAAAGAAACATTTAATAGATCTAATTTTATTAAAGGATATATAGATGATAAAATATATGAACAATTATTACTATTAGCTAAGTCATATATAGGAAATAAACAAGAAACTACTAATAATAAGCTTACTAAATAGTAAGTTTATTTTATTTGTGTTATAATATTTGAGGTGATTATTATGTTAAATATTAAAAATTTAAGTGCCAAATCTCAAGATGGAAAAGAAATCTTAGAAGATTTTAATTTAGTAATTAAAGATAATGAAATTCACGCCTTAATGGGCGAGAATGGTGCTGGAAAAAGTTCTATCTGTAGAACTATTTTAAAAGACCCTAATTTTATTATTACTAAAGGATCTATATCTTATAAAGATAAAGACTTAAAAGATCTAACTACTACTGATATAAGTAGATTAGGTATTATGATGATCACTCAAAGTCCAATAGCTATTGAAGGAGTAACTAATGCTGAAATGTTACGTATGGCTCTTTCTGAGAGAACTAATGAACATATAGATATCTTTAAATTCCAAAAACAAGTTAAAGAAATCTGTACTAAGTTATCTATACCTGACTCATTCTTACATAGAGATATCAATAGTGGTATGTCTGGTGGAGAAAGAAAGAAAAATGAATTACTACATATCTGGATGTTAAAACCTAGTTTCTTAATCCTAGATGAAGTAGATTCAGGTCTAGATGTAGATGCTCTAAAAATGGTAGCTAACTCAATAAAGGAATATCATGAAGAAACAAAATGTTCTATATTATTAATTACACACAATCCTAAATTATTAGAAATATTAAAACCAGATTATATTCATATCTTAAAAGATAAAAAAATAGCTAAAACAGGAGACTATTCTTTATCTAAAGAAATAGAATCTAAAGGATTTAAACATCTATTTGATTAATATGAATAAACTAATAATAACTGATAATAATTTAGAAATAAAAGATAATGTAATTGATATAGAAATAAATACTAATAAATTAGAATTAAATATTAAAGGAAAAGTATTAATAAATGAAATAAGGAAGAGTTCTAATGAAGAATTAGAACTAACTATTAATATGTTACCTAACTCTTCCTTAGTCTATAATAGATTTATTATTCACAATAAGGTAAACAATAAGTTTACCTTAAACCAAGATTATAACAGTAATCTAACATTTAATTATTCTATATTAGCAAATGATACATGTAATATAGAATTAAATAGTAATTTAAATGGTGATAATAATAATACTGAAATAAGTATTAAATGTGTTACTGAAAATAGTGGAAATACTAATATTAAATCAGAAGCTAAAGTAATACCTAATATTAAAGAAAATGATTTATTAGAAAGTATTAAAGTATTAAATCTAAATAATAGTAATAACATAATAATGCCAAATTTATTAGTATCATCTAATGAAGTAACAGTAAATCATGCTGCTACTATAAGTAGTATAGATCCTGACTATTTATTCTATTTAAATAGTAAAGGAATAAGTAATGAAAATGCTATTAAATTAATAAAAAATGGTTATCTAATAAGTAATATTAATATAAATAAAAATATTAAAGAAGAAATAGATAATTTATTAGGAGGTCAATATGAATAGAGAAGACTTTCCAATTCTTAATAAAGAATATATATATTTTGATAATGGAGCTACTACATTAAAACCAAACCAAGTAGTAGAATCTATTACCAAGTATTATACTGAATATACATCTAATACTCATAGAGGAGACTATGATTTCTCTATGAAAGTAGATAATATATATGAAGGAACACGTAATAAAATAAAAGAATTTATAAATGCTAAATCTCCAAGAGAAATAATATATACTAGTGGAACAACAGATTCTATTAATATGTTAATAGAAGGTTACTTCAAATATGTTTTAAAAGAGAACGATGAAATAATTCTTACCTTTAGTGAACATGCCTCTAATGTATTACCATGGTTTAAATTAGCTAAAGAACTAAATTTAAAAATAGTATATTTACCATTAGAGAATAATAAAGTAACTATAGAAAACTTAAATAAGGTTATAACACCTAATACTAAAGTAATAGCACTAGCTATGATAACTAATGTGTTAGGAGATCTAAGACCTATAAAAGAAATATCTACTATAGCACATCAACATAATATTAAAGTAGTAGTAGATGGGGCTCAATCTGTACCTCATATTAAAGTAGATGTAGAAGATCTAGATATAGATTTCTTATCTTTCTCAGGTCATAAAATGTGTGGCCCCACTGGGATAGGAGTATTATATGGAAAAGAAGCGTTACTTGAAGAATTAAAACCTACTAGATTAGGTGGAGGTATGAATGAATCATTTGATTCAGTAGATGAAGTAATCTTAAAAGAATTACCTACTAGATTAGAAGCAGGAACACCTAATATAGCAGGAGTAATAGGTTTATCTTCTGCTATAGATTATCTAACTAATATAGGATTAGATAATATTCATAAATATGAATTAGAACTAAAAGATTATTGTTTATCTAAATTAAAAGAAATACCACACATTAAAGTATATAATTCTAATACAGATTCAGGAATTATATCATTTAATGTAGAGGGAATATTCCCTCAAGATGTAGGAGTATATTTAAATAAATATAAGATATGTGTTAGATCAGGTAATCATTGTGCTAAATTATTAAATAATGTAATAGGAGAAAAGAATACTATAAGAGTAAGTTTCTACTTCTATAATACTAAAGAAGAAATAGATACATTAGTAAACTTACTTAAAGATAAAAATAAAATAATAAATGAAATGATATAGAAAGGGTTATTATTATGGATAAAGAAACTAAAAATGCAATAATAATGGAACATTATCAAAATCCTCTTAATAGAGGAATTATTAATAACCCTAAATATTTAAAGATAAAATCTAAAAGTCCTACATGTATAGATGATATAGATTTATATCTAGATATAGAAAATAATATTATAAAAGATATTCATTTCGAAGGAGAAGCATGTGCTATCTCTACATCAGCTACATCTATAATGATTAGATTAATATTAAATAAAACAATAGATGAAGTAAAAGAAATAATAGATAATTATTATAAGATGATAGAACACAAGGAATATAATATAGATTTATTAGAAGAAGCTAACTGTTATGATGAAATATATCTACAACAAAATAGAATAGCTTGTGCTACTATTCCTTGGAAAGGCTTAGAAAAAGCATTAAAAAAATATGAAGAAAGTCATGAATAATGACTTTTTTTTATGTTATAATTAAAAAGGATAGTGATCATATGAATAAAAAAGTAATCTTTATAGCAATAACAATAATATTATTAACAGGGTTTATTATAGGTCTTAAATATATTAAAACATATAATGTTGAAGGACATAGTATGAATCCTACATTAATTAAAGATGATAAAGTAATAGGTATATCATCTAAAAACTTAAAAAGAGGAGATATTATAGTCTTTAAAAAGAAAGAACAAGAAAGAGCTATTAAAAGGATAATAGGACTACCTGGAGAAACAATTAATATTCTAGAAGATGGAACTATTACTATTAATGGAGAAAAATTAGAAGAATCGTATATTTCTAATAAAGAAATTAAAAGAATAGAAGTAGAATTTCCTATAACAATACCTAATGGAGAATACTTTGTTTTAGGCGATAATAGACAAGATTCATATGATAGTAAAAACATTAAAATAGGTAATATAAAAGAAGAAGAAATAGAGGCAAAATTAATTTTTAACTTAAATTCCTTTAAATTCTACAAGTAATTTGATATAATACAAATAAGAATAGAGGTTTTATTATGGATAATAAGCAATTAATTAAAGATCACATTAAATTAAGATTATCTTCCCTAGAAGCACTAGGTAAACTTTATTCTGCAGAAAAGATAGAAAAATTAGCTACTAAATTAGCTACATTACCTAAATCTATCGATGAAATAAAAGTATTAATAGATAATAAATTTTCTAATGAAGTAAGAAAGATTAATCATAATAATCATTTAGCTACATTAAAAGAATATTATCTATCTAGTATAGAAAAATTAAAGAAAGGTAATAATTGTTATTTATTATCTTATGATAAAGGAGTTAAAATACTAGAACAAGCAGAAGTAACTCCAGTTAAAGATATAAATCCTTTCTTGAAAGAAGTAACTATTAATAAGACTAAAAAAGGTTATAAAAAAGAAAATAGTGTTAATAATGACTATGAACTTATCATGAGTGATATAGCTTATTTATTAGAAATACCATATGCTAAAACATATCGTGTATTTGATGAACAAATGAATCCTCAAGGAGTTATTAATGAATCATTTGAAATGAAAGATTCTAGATTCTTAAATATGGAAGAAATATTACAATTCATAATTGAAGAATCTCCCAAATTTACCATAAAATCAGAATTAATAGAATATCATGATAGACATTATAATGGATTAGATAGAATAACAGATAATCAAACATATAAAACTAATTTAGAATATGTATTTAGTTTATTTAAAGCATTACCTGGTATTACAGCAACTAATCTAGCTGAATTAAGAAAACAATATATAAATATGAAAATATTTGAATTATTAACTAATAGTTTAAATAATACATTAGTTAATACAGGAATAATAATAAATACTAAAGAAAAGAAATATACATATCAATTATCACCATCATATAATAAATATGTTACTGATTTAAAAACATTAAAAGAAAATGAAACAATATGTAATTTCTTTATAGTAGATAAAAGAAATCTATTAATAACAATCTTAACTAATTATTATAAAGAATCTAAAGATATATTAACTCTAATAGCTAATAATAAAGAAACTATTACAGTATTAATAAATAATATCTTAAAAGAACATTTAGAATATGAAGAATATACTAAATATTATAAAGTAGTTAAAGAAAATGTTGAAATGTTAATAGAAGAAATTAATGCAAGAAAAACACAAGTACCTGATACAGAAGAAGATAAGAAAGTATATAAAGAAAATGATACAGCATATAATAATAGAATAGCTCCATTTATAGATAATTATGGAACAGATGAATTAGATGCTGATAAAGGTAGTGTAGCATTAGTAGTAATAGTAGCTATAGTATTATTAGTTACAGTACTTACTATAGGAGCAGTACTTCTAGCAGTAAGTAGAATGGATATGTAGTTTGACATTCAAATAAAAAAGATATAAAATATATTGCATAAATCGATTAAGAAAGACTAGTAATTTAATTTAATCTTTTAAAGAGAGTCTATATTTGGTGTAAATAGATAAAGATAATTAAATGAATCTACTTTCTAGAGTAGCTAATCACTACCGGGTAATACCGTTATAATAATTAAGTAAAATGAAGGATGGTACCGCATTATTTGCTCCTGCAAGTAATGTGGTATTTTTTTATATTAAGGAGGTTTATATGGATAAATATATTAAAGTTGGTATAGGTGTAATGATAAAAGATGGAAATAAAATCTTATTAGGACATCGTTGTACTAATGGAAAAGATACTGGAGGAATATTTGAACCAGATTCATGGTGTTTACCTGGAGGTAAACAAGAATATGAAGAAACAGTAATAGATACAGCAATAAGAGAAGTAAAAGAAGAAACTAATTTAGATATAAAGAACCCTAAAGTGTTTTCTGTCTCGGATGATTTCCAACCAGATAGACATTTTATAACAATAGAAATGTATACAGAAGAATATAGTGGTGAATTAAAAATAATGGAACCAGATAAACAAGATGAATGGAAATGGTTTAGTTTAAATAGATTACCAAAAAATATCTATTCACCATCAAGAAAATTTATAGAAAAATATATAGAGGAGAATAAAAATGATAGACATTAAATTAATAAGAGAAAATAAAGACTTAGTAAAAGAAAATATTAAAAAGAAATTTCAAGATGAAAAATTACCATTAGTAGATGAAGTATACGAAATGGATATTAAAGCTAGAGAAGCACAAACTAAAGCAGATACTCTAAAGGGAGATAAGAATAAGAAGAGTGCTGAAATCGGCAAATTAATGAAAGATAAAAAAATAGATGAAGCAGAAAAAGTAAAAAAAGAAATAGCTAAAATGGCCGATGAAATAGCTGAATGTGAAAAAGAACAAGTAGAATTACAAGCTAAAATAAGAGAAAAAATGTTAGTAATTCCAAATATAATTGATGATACTGTACCTATTGGTAAAGATGATACTGAAAATGTAGAAGTAGAAAGATTTGGTAAACCAGTAGTACCTAAATATGAAATACCATATCATGCAGATATTATATTAAGTGTTAATGGAATGGATAAAGAAGCAGCAGGAAGAACTTCTGGTGAAGGCTTCTATTATCTTCAAGGAGATATAGCAAGATTACATGAAGCAATGATAGCTTATGGTAGAGACTTCATGATAGATAAAGGATTTACTTATGCAATACCTCCATTTATGATTCATGCAGACGTAGTAACAGGAGTAATGTCATTCCCAGAAATGGAAGCTATGATGTATAAAATAGAAGGCGAAGACTTATACTTGATAGGAACTTCTGAACATTCTATGATAGGTAAATTTAAAGATCAAATACTTAAAAAAGATGAATTACCAATACATATGACATCTTACTCTCCATGTTTCCGTAAGGAAGGTGGTTCACATGGTCTAGAAGAAAGAGGATTATATAGAGTACATCAATTCGAAAAACAAGAAATGATTGTTATTTGTGAACCAGAAGAATCAATGGATTGGTATAATAAAATGTGGAAATTTACAGTAGAAATCTTTAGAAATATGGATATACCTGTAAGACAATTAGAATGTTGTTCAGGAGATTTAGCAGATTTAAAAGTTAAATCTTGTGATATAGAAGCATGGTCTCCAAGACAACAAAAATACTTTGAAGTAGCATCTTGTTCTAATCTAGGAGATGCACAAGCAAGAAGACTAGGTATTAGAACAAAAGGAGATAACGGAACTTACTATCTACATACATTAAATAATACAGTTGTAGCGTCTCCAAGAGGCTTAATAGCATTAATTGAAAATAATTATCAAGAAGATGGAAGTATTAAAATACCTAAAGTATTACAACCATACATGGGTGGTAAAAAAGTTATTGAACCAAAAAACAAGTAATTTACTTGTTTTTTTATGCAAAAATAATTGTTTAAATCTATTTAAAAATATGATATACTTATCTAGTAAAGTAGGAAACTATATATTGAAAAGGGTAAAAGAATATTAAAGGGAGTTGATCCTTATGGGTTTATTTAAGAAGAAAGAAGCAAATATAGCACCTAGTGTTGCACCGGAACAACCTGCTGCACAACAACCAGGTGTAACTTATGTAGACGAAAACGGAAATCCAGTAACAGGACCTGTTTATATTGATGAAAATGGAAACCCTGTAGTATATGTTGATCCATTAACAGAAGAAACAGGAATATCTCCAAATCTAAGTGGTGTAACAATGCAAGCACCTAATCCATTAGGTGAAGTGCCTCAATCAACAACAAAAATTGTTAATGAAACAGCAGCAAAAATAGAAACACCACAACCAATAGTTGAACAACAAATAGCATATAACATAGATCCAAAAGATGTATTAGAAGGTGGAGAACCAGGCGATCAAATCGCTGATTTAGTTAGCAATGCAGTAGGCGGCCCAGGCGCAGTTACTGCACCAGCAGCTCCAATAGCTGCTGATCAACCTGTAGTAAATCCAATCCCTTCAAATATAGTAGAACAACCTGCAGTTCCAGAAGCTCCAGCAATTCCAACACAACAAGGAGTAGAAGCTCCAATGCCTTCTATCCCAATTATGGAAAATGCTGCAGCAGTTGCTCCAGCAGCACCAGCTCCAGAAGCAACTGCACCAGTAGTTGATGCATCTGCACCAGCTGCAACGCCAGCTGAAACTGTACCTACAACTCAAATAGTAGAAAATCCTGTTGTAGAACAACCACTAATAAATGAACCAGTTGGTGAAATACCTGGATTAGAACAAACTAATCCTGCAGAACCAACAGGAATAATTGAAGAAATACCTTCAATTAATCCTGTATCTACAACAAATATTATAGAAATGATTCCAGAAGCTGATAATGCAGCACCAGCTGCCGAAGAACCTGCAGCACCAATAGTTATTGAACCAACAAAAATTGCTGATCCAGTAATTGAAAGTGCAGGTCAACCAGTAGCTGCACCTGAAGTAATAGCTCCAGTAATAGTTACTGATCCAGAACCAGTTGCAGAAGCTGCACCAGCTGCTGAAGAACCAGCGCAAGAGATAAAGGCTCCAGTAATAGATCCTAACTTAATCATACCTACTGAACCAGAACCTGCTGCACCAGCAGCACCAGCTGCAGCAGCACCAGTGTCATCTGGACCTGGAGGACCTTCATTATTAGAAACATTAAAGGCATTAAGAGCATCTAAAGGAATAAGCCCTGAAGCACCTCTTAATCCTGTAGATATGAGTAAAACTGTTATAGTAGAAGGAGAACAACCTGCAGCAGCAGAAGCGGCTGCACCAATTGTAACTCCAGAAACTGCTGCACCAGTTGTTACTCCAGAGGTAGCAGCTCCAGAAGCAGTTGCCCCAGTAGCAGTAGAAGCTCCAACAGAGGCAATACCTTCTCCAGAAACAGTAGTTGCTGCTGTTGCAGTACCTGAAGCAATTCCTGCAGAACCTGTAGTAGTTCCAGAAGTTGCTCCAACAGAAGTCGCTGTACCAGAAGTAGCAGCTCCAGAAGCAGTTGCCCCAGTAACAGTAGAAGCTCCAGCAGAGGCAATACCTTCTCCAGAAGCAGTAGTTGCAGCTGTCGCAGTTCCTGAAGCAATCCCTGCAGAACCTGTAGTGGCTCCAGAAGTTGCTCCAGCAGAAGTTGCTGTACCAGAGGTAGCAGCTCCCGAAGCAGCACCAGTTGTTGCAGAACAACCTGCAATGCCAGTAGTAGAAGCTCCTGTAGTTGAAACTCCAGTTGTAGAACAACCTGCAGTTGTTGAACAACCAGTGGTAGATCAAGCAGCTCCACTAATGTCATCACCAATTGTAGAAGCAGCTTCATTAGATGCAGCACCAGTTGCTCCAGAAGCAGTTGCTCCAGAAGCAGTTACTCCAGTAGTAGCTGAGCAACCTGCAATGCCAGTTGTAGAAGCACCAGTTGTTGCAGAACAACCTGTTGCTGCACCAGCTGAACAACCAATTCCTGAAGGAACAGTAGAAGCAGCACCAGTAGCTGAAATGCCTGTTCCAGAAGTAGTTGAAACTGCAGTTCCAATAGTTGAAGCTCAACCTATTGAAGCACCAATGGTAGAAGCACCTATGGTAGAAGCTGCACAAGAAGTTCCAGTAGAACAACCTGTAGAAGCACCATCAGCAGAAGAAAATCAACAATCATTTGCTGAAACAGTAAGTGCTTTACAAGATAATCCAGTTCCACTTGAACAAACACAAAATATTGTATTAGAACAACCAGTTGAACAACCGGTTACTGATCAAGTATATGAAGAAGTACCAGCTGAACAACCAGTTGAAGTTATAGAACAACCTGCAGAAGCTCCAGCAGAGCAACCTGCAGAAGGATCAACAATGATTTCAGTAGAAGAAGCTTCAAAAGAAATTACAGAAACTCTAGCAGAAGAAGAATCTGCTGCTGAACCAGTTATAGATGTTCAATTTAATAATGAAGAAGAACAAACTATGGTATCAGCAGAACAACCTGCTGTTGAAGAAGCTCCAGTAGAAGAAACTCCAGCAGAACCAACTGTAGTACCTACTACAAAACCTACAAAGCATAAAAATAATGGTATTCAACCAGCAGGAATTGCAGAAGAAATTCCTGAATATAAATCAGATACTCAATATACAACAACAATTCCAATTATTAATATTGATGATTATGAAGATAATATAGCTAATGAAGTAGATGAAATGATGGGCAAAGCACCTGCAGAAGAACAACCTGCTGCAGAACAAGTTGAAGAAACAATTGAAGAAGTTGCAGAAGAACCTGAAAAATTAGAAATAGATGCTCCATCACTTGCTGAAACAATGGCTAAGAATAAAGAAGCTAAAGCAGAAGAACCTGCTGAAGAAGAAAAAGAAGAAGAAACTCTTGAAGAGGAAGAAGAATTAGATGGACCGGTAATTGAAGAAGAAGTAGAAGATGATATCTTCAGTGAAGATAATGGTCCAGTAGAAGATAAAAAAGAAGAAGAATCTGAAGAGGAAGAAGATGAAGGTCCTGTTCTTGAAGAAGAAAAAGACGAATTAGAAATAACAACTCCTGAAGAAGAAGAGGAAGAACCAGTTGAAGAAACTGAAGAAGAACAAGAAGAGGAACCTGAAGAAATTGAAGAAGAGGAAGAAGAACCAGAACCTGTAATTGAAGAAAAACCAAAGAAAACTACTAAGAAGAAAACAACTACTAAGAAAGAATCAACTATGAAAGCAGGCAAGAAATTAACAGGAATTGATTTATTAATGTCATCTAATCCAATAACTTCTACAAGATTCTGTGATAAATGTGGAGCAATGTTAGGAATAGAAGATCAAACAATCTGTCCTAATTGTGGAGAACCAATAGAATAAAAAAGACTCATATATTAATGAGTCTTTTTATATGAACAATAAAATATTTTTATTCTCAAATTATAAATTAGTTGTTATAATTTACTAAAGGAGAGTTTAATAATGAAAAAGAAAAGTAATAGAATAGATAAAATTAATTATTATTTAGATATAGCAGAATCAGTAATAGGTAGATCTACATGTATTAGAAGACAATTCGGAGCAGTTATTGTTAAGAATGATGAAATTATATCTACAGGATATAATGGAGCTCCTAGAGGTAGAAAAAACTGTTCTGATTTAGGATATTGTTTAAGAGAAAAATTAAATATACCTCGTGGAGAAAGATACGAATTATGTAGAAGTGTTCATGCAGAACAAAATGCAATTATATCAGCAGCTAGAAAAGATATGATTGGAGCAACATTATTCATGGTAGGTAAAGATGCCAATACAGGAGAATATGTAGAAAACTCTAATAGTTGTGCTATGTGTAAAAGAGTAATTATTAATGCTGGTATTAAAGATATTTATGTAAGAGATAACAAAAATGACTATAGACATATAGATGTAGAAAAAGAATATATTGAAAATGATGAATCATTAGAAGGAACAAAAGGTTATTAAACCTTTTTTTATTTCGTTATATTTGTTATAATCTTTTAATGGAAGTGATTTATATGAAATTACCAAGTATTAATGAAGCAAGAAAAAGAACTAAAAAAGAAGTAAAACATATTTATTTAGATAATAATTATGATAATACTTTATTTAAAGGTCAAAAATATTTTTTAAGAACTTACGGATGCCAAATGAATGTCCATGATGGAGAAGAAATAGCAGCTCGTTTAGAATCATTAGGTTTCACTCCAGCAGATTCTATTGAAGAATCTGATATAGTAGTATTAAATACTTGTGCTATTAGAGAAAATGCTCACGATAAATTATATGGCTTTCTAGGTAGATGCAAACATGAAAAAGAAAAAAATAATAAAGATTTAATAATTGCTATATGTGGATGTATGGCTCAAGAAGAAAACGTAGTAAATGAGCTTATTAAAAATCATCCATATGTAGATATAGTATTTGGTACTCATAATATTCATGAATTACAAGAATTACTTATTAATAAACAAAAGAAACAAGATATAGAAGTATACTCTTGTGAAGGAGATGTTTATGAAAACATCTCTTATAAAAGAGATTCTAATATTAAAGCATGGGTTAATATACAATATGGTTGTGATAAATTCTGTACTTATTGTATAGTACCATATACTAGAGGAAAACAAAGATCTAGAAAGAGTAATGAAATAATTAAAGAAGTAGAATGTTTAGTAAAGAATGGCTATAAAGAAGTAACACTATTAGGTCAAAATGTTAATGCTTATGGTAAAGATATAGATGATTTATCATTTGCTGAACTTCTAGATAAAGTAAGTGATACTGGTATAGAAAGATTAAGATTCGTAACATCTCATCCATGGGATTTTACTGATGAAATGATAAATGTAATAGCTAAAAAAGATAATATAATGCCATATATTCATTTACCATTACAATCTGGCTCTTCTAAAATATTAAAAATAATGGGAAGAAGATATACTAAAGAAGAATACCTAGAATTATTTAATAAGATTAAAAATACCATAAAAAATGTAGCTATAACTACTGATATTATAGTAGGTTTCCCTAATGAAACAGAAGAAGACTTTAATGAAACATTAGATGTAGTAAATACTTGTAAATTTGATTCTGCATTTACATTTATTTATAGTCCTAGAGAAGGTACTCCTGCCGCTAAGATGGAAGATAAAATAGATATGAAAACTAAAGAAGAAAGATTATATAAATTAAATGAATTAGTAAATAAATATAGTCTAGAAGCTAATAAAAAATATCTTAATAAAGAAGTACCTGTACTATTAGAAGGAATAAGTGAAAAAGATAATAACAAATTATTTGGTTATACTGATACTATGAAATTAGTAAATGTAGAAGCAGATAAACATTTAGTAGGACAAATAGTAAATGTCCTAATAACAGATGCTAAAAGCTTTAGTTTAGATGGAGAAGTTAAATAATTGACTTCTCCATCTTTTTATATATAATAATTTCCAGGTGATATTATGACATTTGAAACATATATAAATAATTTAAATCCAGAAATAAAAGAATATTTTAAAATACTAGCTCCAGTATTTCCAAGATTTATAATTCCTTATATAGAAACAACTACTTTAAGTAGATTAAGTAAAGTAAGTTATTTCTGTGGAATGGAACAAGGACCAAAAGGAGTATATAATTTTAAATACTTTCTATCTAGATTAGATCATTCAATTAGTACAGCACTTATGACATGGTCCTTAACATATAATAGAGAAGCTACATTACAAGCCTTATTTCATGATGCTAATACCCCTGCATTATCTCATGTAATAGATTATATGAATGGAGATACTGTTTATCAAGAATCAACTGAATTAGGTCTATTAGAGTACTTAAAACAAGACCTTAGTTTAGTAAAACTAACTAATAAATTTGGTCCATCTCTAGAAGTATTATCTGATTTTAAATCTAATTCTATAATAGACACTAAAAGGCCACGCCTTTGTGCTGATAGATTAGATTCTTGTTTCCTAACTAACTTAGTATGGTTACAAACAACTAATTTAGAAGAAATTAAACAATTATATAATGATGTATGTACATATGAAAATGAAGATAAACAATTAGAAATAGGTTTCTTAGATATATGTAGTGCAGATAGAGTAGTAGAATTACAAGAAAATATAAATAATGCTACTCATGCAGAAGAAGAATTTGAAGCTATGACTTTATTAGGTCAAATAGTAAAAAGACTTATAGATACACATATAGTTAAATATAAAGAATTATTTACTATGACAGATGAAGAAATATTTAAATTAATAAATTATCAATATAATAAAGATAATCAAATTAAATTATTATATGATAAATTTATAGAATTAAAACATACTGGTAATAAAACTACTAAACCAGTTAAAGAACAAGTAATAGATCCTCTAGTATTACAATATAGATATTCTACATATTAAAACTATAGTAATAAAACTATATATATTATATAATTAAATATATAATAGGTGATTATATGAAAAATAAATATTTAATTATATTTATAATAAGTATCTTACTAGTATGTGGTTCTTCTTATTATTTATATACTACTAAACAAGAAATAGATAATATAATAACTATAGATGCTAAAGTAACAGCTATAGATTCAGAAACAGGTCAATCTACTATAGAATATAAAATAGATGAAGAAGATTATAAAACAACAATACCTACTAGTGATAAAACTGTCTTAGATGAAAATGTCCAAATAAATGTTAATAAAAATAATCCAGGAACAGTAACTACTGTTCCAAATATAATAATACCTATATGTATCTTATTATTTACTATATTAGTTTTCTTTATATCATCATATTTATTAATTAAAGATTTAATTACTAATGGTAAAAAGAATTCTCTAAAAAAGGAAGGTATCTATATAGAAGCTAATATAAGTGAAGTAATACTAAATACTAATGCAAAACAAATTAAAGGAACTTATCCTTATCGTATAAGATGTCTATATACTAATCCTACAGATCAAAGACAATTTATCTTTGAATCAGAAGACTTATATTTTAATGTAAATGAATTAATTCAAAAATATAATATAACTAAATTACCAATATATGTTAATAAAATAAATTATAAAAAATACTATATTGATATAGATTATATTACTAATAAAGAAAAGATGTGATTATATGAAAAAGAAATCTTTAATATTTATCTTAATATTATGTTTATTTCTTATATCTATATCTCTAACTATATTTGGTATTAAATATAAAAAGTATAAACAAGATAAACAGGAACAAGAAGAACTAAGACTTCAACAAGAAAGAATAAAAAATGCTACTATTATAGTTAATCTAAAAGAAGAAGAATTAACTGTTCCTGTATACTCTATAAAAAGATTATCTGATGTAATAGATAATATTAATGGAGAACTAATAGATGATTTTAAAATTAATACTAAAGAATTAGGTAATCAAGAAATATCATTTGAATATATAAATGATGAAGATATTAAAGTACCATATACATTTACTATAAATGTAGTAGATAATGAACCACCAGAAGTATGGTTAAGTTCTTCCTATACAGTAAATGTTAATTATTCTAATGACCAAATGATGGAAGATATCATGTGTGGAGACAATTATGATTCACAACCTAAATGTGAAATAATAGGCAATTATAATTTAAATAAGGTTGGTAATTATCGATTAAAATATTCAGCTACTGATAGTAGTGGTAATAATACTACAAAAGATTTTACTCTATATGTAGTAGAACCATCTAAAGGAGGAAGTTCTTCATATAAACCTGCCAAATATACAGAATTAGATTATGTAAGAAATATGTTCCCTAACAAGAATGTCAAACTAGGTATAGATATATCTGCTTGGCAAGGAGATGTAGATTTTCAAAAAGTAAAAGATGCTGGTATAGAATTTGTCTTCCTAAGAGTAGGAGGTAACTTAGATAATGATACAGTAAAAATGCCAGATAACTTCTTAGATGGTAAATTTAAACGTAATATAGAAGGATTTAATGCGGTAGGTATTCCAGTAGGTATTTATTTCTTCAGTTATGCAGGTAGTGTTGAAACATCTATTAGAGATGCAGAATGGGTAATAGAACAAATAAAAGATTATAAAGTAGATCTACCTATAGCATATGACTGGGAAAACTGGGGTAGAGGCTTTAATCAATATCATAAAAGTATGTATGAAATAACTCATACAGGAGAAGTATTCCTAGATAAAATAACTGAAGCCGGTTACCAAGGAATCCTTTATGGTAGTATTAATGCTTTAAATCATTTCTGGCAACCAATAGATTATCCTATATGGGTAGCACATTATACAGATCAAGCAGACTATTCAGATTATGATTATTGGCAATTAGCATCTAATGGACATGTCCCAGGTATTAATGGATATGTTGATCTAGATGTAAAATATATCAAATAAAAAAATCTATTGTTTATCAATAGATTTTTTACATATATCAAGAATCTTTTTACATATTACTTCTTTATCATAATTATGAGCATACTTCTTAATATCTTTAGAATTATATTTTTTATAATTCTTTTTTATATTAATAATAGCTTCTTTATAAGAATCAACATCATCTACAGGAACCTTAATACCTCTTGATTCATCAACCAATATATTAGGACCACCACATTCAGTAGTAATAACAGGTTTACCATTAGCAAAAGCTTCTACTATAGGAATACCAAAAGTCTCTATTCTAGAAGATACACATAATACATGAGATCTAGCCAAATAATTAGGTATTTCCTCATTAGGAACATAACCAATAAAATTAACATAATCTTGTAACTTTAAATTATTACTAATATCTTCATAATATTGTTTATATTCTCCTTGACCTACAATATCTAATCTAATATCTTTAATACCATCTTCATATATAACTCTAGCTAATGCTTCTAATAATATTTCTAAAGCTTTAACTTTATAAAAATTACATATACTTAATAGAGTAAACACATCTTTCTTTTTATCTTCTACATCAAATTTCTTAGTATCTATATAATTAGGCATTAATTCTACATTTTTATTCCATTCTTTTAACTTATTATATATTTTCTCATTAACAGCCATAACACATTTAGCATTACTAACTACTTCTTTAGAATATTTAGAATAAATATTATTATTTAATACATCAAAAGAATGTTCATGCAATACATAAGGAATACCTTCCTTATTAGATATATATAAAGCAGCTAAACCAGCAGGTAGAGAAGACTCTACTAATATACAATCTGGTTTACCAGTATATTTAATCATATCCTTATATGCTTTATAAGCCATTTTCTGATAATGTTTATAAGAAGCATCTACACTAATAGATTTAACATTTAATATAGATTTCTCATAAAATTTAAATTTATATTTCTTATCATTATAACCATCTTGTTTTTTATATTTTAATATCTTATTAAATTCTCTTAAACCAACTCTATTAATATTCATAAAACTAATATCAGCATACTCAGCTAAAGCTTCAGCTTGTTTAATAAAATAATTACCCCATAAAGGATCAGCCTCATTAGGATACCAACTAGGTATTACAAGAACTTTCATAATATCACCTCAACTATATTATACAATAAAAAACGATATATAAATATATCGTTTATCTTTTAATGTTATATTTTCTTAAAGTTAAATCTAAAGCATTATCAAATTCTTTTTGAATTTCTTTTAATCTTTCTTCAGTCTTAGCTTCATATCTAATAGTTAAATTAGGTCCAGTATTACTAGCTCTAATTAAAGCCCAACCATCTTCAAATATAACTCTAACACCATCTATATCTAAGAATTCATAACCTTTCATCTTAGTATATTCTAACATATCATTAACAATATCAAATTTTGCTTCATCAGTAACCTTAACCTTAGTTTCAGGAATACTATAATATTTATTAATACCATCTACTAATTCACTAAACTTCTTATCACAATGAGATAATATCTCTAACATTCTTAAACCATTATATAAACCAGAATCTATACCTGGCCATTTATCATTAAAATATAAATGTCCAGAATATTCTCCACCAAAAGGATAACCTTCTTTATTAACAGCATATCTAGTCCAAGAATTACCAGTTCTATAACATATAGGTTTACCACCTAATTTAATAATTTCATCTTCTAAAGCTTTACTACATTTAACATCATATAAATATTGTTTATTACTTACATTATCATTAATACTTCTAATATAAGCAACCATAGCTTGATCAGTAGGCATCATTTCACCTTTCTCAGTAACAAAACCAACTCTATCACCATCACCATCAAACCCAATACCAATATCAGCTCCAATCTCTAGAACTTTATCTTTTAACATTTGATTGTTTTCTTCAACAGCAGGATCAGGATGATGATTAGGGAATGTAGCATCACTTTCATCACATATCATGGTAATATCTAAATTAGGAAATTGTTTATATATATCCTGCGCAAACAGTGAAGTAGTACCATTACCACAATCTAGAACTACCTTAATCTTTCTATCTCCCATATCAATAGCATCTTTAATAAAACTATAATAATATTCTTTAGGATCAAAATGAGTTAAAGTACCATGACCATCTAAGAACTTTCCCTCTAAAGTATAATCTCTAAAATCATATACTTGTTCTCCACGAGCATTACCTAAATTATCAAAACTAAATTTAAAACCATTATCATCTTTAGGATTATGACTAGCAGTAACCATAACACCTATTATTACATTAGTTTTCTTACAAGCATAATAATACATAGGAGTAGTAGTTAAACCAAAATCAATAACATTACATCCAGAATCTAGAATACCTCTAATTAATTCTTTACTTAATGCAGGACTAGATAATCTATTATCTCTACCAACACCACATAAATTTCTTTTAATCTTTTCTTGTATATAAGAACCATAACTTTTACCTATAGTATAAGCAGTTTCTTCATCTATTTGTTCAGGATAAACACCTCTAATATCATATTCTCTAAAAATAGACTTATCCATATCTTCACTCCATTCTACATAATTATAACAAAATAACTACTATAAATCTATTATCTATAACTAATAAAGTTGACATTCTAATTTTATAAGTTGTATAATACATTACATAAAGCAATTGATGAAGACGTCAATATATAAGTAGTTTCAAGAGAATTAATCATTTTGGTGAGAGATTAATAAATAAAAGTATATTGAGAATCACTTCTAATGTGATATTCTGAATTTAGTAAGAATATACGTTTACTTACGTTACAGTATTAAGTGTATGACAAGTTCATAAACTAAGGTGGTACCACGCTATATTTGCGCCCTTAGATTATGAACTTTTTATTTTGGAGGAATTATGAAAACAACCGAATATGAAGTACGAATATTAGAAATTAATCATCAAGAAATGGTTAAAAAATTAAAATCACTCGGCGCTAAATTACAATTTGATTCATTACAAGAAAGAATGGTCTATGATTTAAAACCAAAACAAGAAAATAAATGGATTAGATTAAGAACTAATGGCAAGAAAACAACACTTACTATTAAAGATTTAGAAACTAAAACAATAGATGGTACTAAAGAATTAGAAATAGAAGTAAGCGATTTTGAAACAACTAATGAAATACTAGAAACCCTAGGTTTTAAAAATAGAGGATTCCAACAAAATAAAAGAACACAATATATACTAGATGGAGTAGAAATAGATCTAGATAAATGGCCAATGATACCAGAATATATGGAAATAGAAGGAAAAAGTAAAAAAGAAGTATATGATTGCTTAAAAAAATTAAATATTAGTAAAGATCAAATAGTTACATTAGATGTCTCAAGTATCTATGATTATTATGGATATGATGGCGATAATTTAACTGATTTAAATTTTGAAATGGAGGAGAATAAAAATGAGAAAATTTGCTGAATTAGACAAACATCCAGTAGCAGAAGCAGAACAAAAAAGAATCGATTCGTGGGGTGGAACAGAAAAAATATATGCAGATACAATCGCAAATAGAGCTACTGCTAAAAAATTTGTCTTCTATGATGGACCAGCAACAGCAAATGGAAACCCTGGCTTACATCATATGGTAGCTAAATTCCTAAAAGATACTTTCTGTAAATACAAAACAATGCAAGGATATAACGTATTAAGAAAAATCGGTTGGGATACACATGGTTTACCAGTAGAAGTACAAGTAGAAAAACAATTAGGATTTTCATCAAAAGATGATATCGAAAAATACGGAATTAAAGAGTTTAACGAAAAATGTCGTGAATCTGTTTGGGAAAATGAACAAGCATTTAGAAAATTAACAGAAAAAATGGGTCAATTTATTGATTTAGATAATGCCTATGTAACATATAATAATGATTATATTGAAACAGAATGGTGGATTCTAAAAAAATATTTTGATGAAGGACTATTCTATGAAGGAGTTAAAATAGTACCATGGTGTCCTCGTTGTGGAACAGGACTAGCTTCTCATGAAGTAGCACAAGGTTATCAAGAAGACGTTGCTAATACAGTAATAGTACCATTTAAGAAAAAAGATGAAGATGCTTACTTCCTAGTATGGACAACAACTCCTTGGACACTTTTATCTAATGTAGGATTATGTGTAAATCCAAAAGAAAAATATATTAAAGTAGAATCTAAAGGATATAAATTCATACTAGCAGAAGCATTAGCTAACTCTGTATTAGGTGGAGAATATAAAGTATTAGAAACATATAAAGGTAAAGACCTAGAATATGTAGAATATGAACAATTAATTCCAGAATTAAAAGTTGATAAAAAAGGATTCTTTGTAGTATGTGATGACTATGTAACAATGACAGATGGTACTGGTATCGTTCATATCGCACCAGCATTTGGTGAAGATGATAATAGAGTATCAAGAAAATATGACTTACCATTCTTAAATCCAGTAGGTGAAGATGGATGTTATACAGATGGCCCATGGAAAGGTATGTTAATCTTTGATGCAGATATAGAAGTAGTTAAATGGTTAAAAGATAATGATAAACTATTTAAATCACAAAAAATGAAACATGATTATCCACATTGTTGGAGATGTCATTCACCATTAGTATATTATTCTAGACCATCATACTATTTAGCAGTAACTAAATATCAAGATAAAGTAATTAAAGAAAATAATAAAGTACATTGGTATCCTAGCTTTGTAGGAGAAAAAAGATTCGGCAACTGGCTAGAAAACATGAACGATTGGGCTATTTCAAGAAATAGATATTGGGGAACACCATTACCATTATGGCGTTGTGAATGTGGTCACATGGAAATGATTGGTTCTAGAGAAGAACTAGCAAATAGAGCAATAGAACATGTAGATAGAGTAGAAATCGAATTACATAGACCATATGTAGATGATATTCATCTAGAATGTCCACATTGTGGAAAGAAAATGAATAGAGTAGAAGAAGTTATCGATTGTTGGTTCGACAGTGGAGCAATGCCTTTTGCTCAATATCATTATCCATTTGAAAATAAAGAATTATGGGAAAGTCAATTTCCAGCAGACTTTATCTGTGAAGGAATCGATCAAACTAGAGGTTGGTTCTACAGTTTACTATTAATAAGTGTATTTATTACAGGAAAAAGTCCATATAAAAATGTCTTAGTAAATGAATTATTACTAGATAAAAATGGTCAAAAAATGCATAAATCTAAAGGAAATGCTATTGAACCATTTAGCTTAATAGAATCAGCAGGATCAGATACAATTAGATTCTATCTACCATATGTATCACCTGTATGGACACCATTAAAATTCGATGAAGAAGGACTTAAAGAAGTATATTCTAAATTCTTTAATCCATTAAAAAATACATATAGTTTCTTTGCTTTATATGCTAATACAGATAATATTGATATTAATAAATGCAAAGTACCATATGCCAAAAGAGAAGAAATCGATAAATGGTTATTATCTAAATATAATAAATTACTAGATTATGTAACTAAATCTTATGAAGAATATGATTTAAATAAAGTAGTAAAAGCCATAACTGAATTTGTATCAGAAGATTTATCTAACTGGTATATTAGACGTAACAGAAAAAGATTCTGGGCTTCAGAATTAGATAACTCTAAGAAAAGTGTATATATAACAACATATGAAGTATTAGTTGGATTATGTCAAATGACAGCCCCAATTATTCCATTTATCTCAGATGAAATATATACTAAATTAACAGGAGAAAAATCAGTTCATTTAAGTAATTTCCCTAAAGCAAATAAAAAATTAATTAATGAACATACAGAACAAAGAATGGATCTAGTAAGAAGCTTAATATCTATTGGTAGATATGTAAGAGAAGAAGCTAAAATAAAAGTAAGACAACCATTATCAGAAGCATTAATTGATGGAAAAAATAAAGAATTAATAGCGGATTTAGTTCCTGAAATTCAAGAAGAATTAAATATTAAAAATATAGTATTCGTTGATAATTTAAATGATTATATGAATTTATCAGTAAAACCAAACTTTAAAACAGTAGGTAAAGTATTAGGAGCATTAATTAAAGAATTCCAAACAAAACTAGAATCATTAGCATCAGAAGAAATTAATGAATTACAAAAAGGTAATAGTATCAAAATGACTTTAGGAGGAGAAGAAAAAACTATTGAACCAGACATGGTAGATATAAGAATATCTTCTAAAGAAGGATTCAACGTTGGAATGGAAAACAACAACTTCATCATTTTAGATATCTCATTAACAGATGAATTAATTCTTGAAGGAATTGCAAGAGAAATGATTTCTAAAGTACAACAAATTCGTAAAAATAAAGAATTTAATGTAACAGATAGAATTAAATTATATTATCAAGGAGATACAGATGTTGATAACTGTGTATTACAATACAATGAATATATAAAACATGAAACATTATCAACAGAAATTATCAAAAAAGATAATTTAACTGAAGAATATGATTTAAATGGTCATAACTGTAAGTTAGAAGTAGAAAGATAATAGAAAACAAGAATAGAAAGATAGTAAATGTCTTTCTATTTTTTTGATAAAATGTTATACTATATACATAGTAGGTGATTGTATGATAAAAAGAATTATTATTTTTACAATTATAATAACATCACTTTTCTTTATTAACATTAATACAAAAGCCGAAATAAATAAAATAGATGAAAAAGTATTATCAATTAATAATATTAATACAATAATAGAATCAAACGATAACATAATTATACTAAAAGATAACTCAGTATTATTAAAATATGATTTAAATTATAAGTTAATTACTACTAAAAAAATTGGAAATTTAACTAATAGTACATTAAAAAAATATGAAGACGACTATGTATTAGCTGGAATTCAAAATAACATATTAAATATATACTTAATAAATAGTAACTTAAAAATAAAAAAATCATTTAAAATATATGAAATGATTAAACATAATTGTGAAATAAAAATAACTAATTTTAACGATAAAATATATGTTACATTATATAAAAATAATTTAATTTATAATAATAAAATATATGAAATAAAAGAAAATGAAATAATAGATCATTTATTTAGTGAATTTGATAAAGAAGATATCAATAATATCTTAAAAGAATCTTATACATTAATGAATGAAACAATTAATAATTATGATACTTTTTATACAAAAGCAGCAAGAGAAGAAGATTATAATATTTTATATAATAATAAAGAAATAGAAGTTATAAAAGGTAATTATATTCTAAATAAAGAATTAGAAACAGAAATAAAAGATTTAAAACTAATTGATAATGCAATTTATGTTTTACATGATAATAAATTAATATCATATGATTATGAATTAAATAAAATAAATGAATATAATATTTGTAATGAATGTAATGCTGAAAAAATGATTATAACTAGTAATAAAGTATATTTATTATATAGAATAAATGGAAATCAATATATAGATTTATATGATTTTAACTATACAATAACGAATAAAGACGATGATAAATATGGAACAGTAGAAATTCCTAAAACAGCAACTCCAGGTGAAAAAGTATTATTTGATATTAAACCAAACTCAGGATACGAAATAAATAAAGTGACATTTTTAGATGCTGACAATGAAGAAATCAATATAAAGAATAATTCATTTGTAATGCCAGAAAGCAATGTTAGGATAGTAATAGATTATACTGAAGTTGTTAAAAATCCAGAAACTTCTGATAAATTAATAATAATAATAATTGTCTTTTCAATCATTAGTTTGTTAATAGTTATTAAAATTTATAAAAAAGTAAAATGGATAAAAATGGGATAGGTGATAGCATGAACGATAATTTACCAAAGATTAGAGAAGAATATGAAGAAAACCAAACTAATCATCAACCTGATGTTGCAGGTAATAATTTTGATAATAATAGGTTAAATGAAAATCAAAATAATTCGGTAGATTTTAATAATAACAATTATAATCAATTAGGTAACACAATAGATGATAAACAAACTAATCAACAAGATAATCAACAAAATAATCAAATTATTGAACCACAACAAGAAAGTGCAGCAACACTAGTAAAATTTGCAATAATAAATGCAATAATAATAGTGGTTTGTAACATCTTGGTTACAAGAGGAATTAAGTATGGTATTTTTGCAATACCAATTCTAATTATCGTATTTACAATCGCTACAGCTTCTAAATATAAAGAAAAAAACGACTATCCTACTTCAGTACTATTAAGTGGAGTTTTTAGTGGTATAGTTATGTTTATAATATCAATAGTATCAAAAGATGTCGAATTATACACTCATTTAGCAATTGTTTGCGCAGCAAGTGGAATTATTGGATATTTAATATCAGCCGTTACAAATTCTTTATTATCATCAAAAGAAAAAACAGGTGTTCAAATATTAGGAGGTCTATTATTCTATGCGTTAATTGTAGCAGGACCTTTGTACTTATATAAGACAAAACCTAATTTTATTAATCAATATGTTTTTTACAATAAAACCGAAATAATAGCAAAAACCGAAAATGAATATATAACAGAGACATTAAAGGTAAGATACGGAATAAAATTTGTATGCGGTGAAGAAATATCAAAAGTAAAAGGCTATGAGGATAATACTGAAGTAGTAAAGGTTAAAAGTCAAATTGATCAAGATAATAAATTGCTTACTACAAGAACTTGTATTGATGAAAATGCAAATGAATTCCAAGTAACAAGTATAGAATACAATAAAAGCAAGGTACAATATATTGTACAAGATCAATACCTTGAGGAAACAAAATTAGCACAAGAAAAAAATGAACTAATAGAAATGATAAAAGATGTTACCGGAGCTTCACAAGTTAAAGTTTTCTTATATCCACAAAAAAATTGTCATTTCATTGGTGATTGTATAAGTACAAGTGACTATTTTGAAATATATGAAGAAGAAAATGATTTCAATAAAATGTTTGAAGCTAGTAAGGTAATTGATCTAAGAAAATATGTTTCGTTAGAACCAAAAGAATTAATAAATGAATATCAATTCAAATATCAAATATTTGTATATGGAAAATACCTTGATAGAGTACAAAGTGATTTAATGGATATGATACAAAAAATATTAGATAAATTGAATGAAAAGGGATATAAAAACACATTTGGATATGAAGTAATTGTTCTTGATGTAACAAACAAAGAATTGCAACAAAAGCTTATCTCCGTTTATGGTCAAAGTAATGATAGCAAATCATTCACAAATCCAGTTATAGAAAATAAAAAAGAGGATAAATAAATCCTCTTTTTTAAAACTCATAACGAGTTAATTACAAATATGGTGCCCAAGGCCGGACTTGAACCGGCACGAGGGTTGAATCTCGCAGGATTTTAAGTCCTGTGCGTCTACCTATTCCGCCACTTGGGCAACACCTTCGTCTTCAATAAGACTACTTCAGTATACTTCAAAATCTTAAAAAATGCAAGATAAATCAGTAAAAAAGTCTAAAAAATCTAAAAAAAGTAAAATAATTTAAATTTAATGGGAAAAAAAGGGCATTTATTGTTGACATATTTTTTTATATTATGCTATAATCAATTTGTCGCTGGAAAAGTGATTTCTAGTGGAGGGATACCCAAGTCTGGTTGAAGGGACTGGTCTTGAAAACCAGGAGGTCGAGTAATCGGCGCAGGGGTTCGAATCCCTTTCCCTCCGCCATTATATATCGCGGGATAGAGCAGTCTGGTAGCTCGCAAGGCTCATAACCTTGAGGTCGTTGGTTCGAATCCGACTCCCGCAACCATTTGGTCCGTTAGTCTAGAGGCCTATGACGTCTGCCTGTCACGCAGAAGATCACGAGTTCGAATCTCGTACGGACCGCCATTATGGCTCCATAGCTCAGTCGGTAGAGCAGAGGACTGAAAATCCTTGTGTCGCTGGTTCAATTCCCGCTGGAGCCACCATTTATTAATTTGATGCTTTATAAAAAAAAGTTTCGGGCGATTAGCTCAGTTGGTTAGAGCACCTGCCTTACAAGCAGGGGGTCATAGGTTCGAGTCCTATATCGCCCACCATTGTGCCGACTTAGCGTAACTGGCAGCGCAACTGACTTGTAATCAGTAGGTTGGGGGTTCGACTCCCTCAGTCGGCACCATTTTTTTAGGGAGGATAGCGAAGTGGTCAAACGCGGCAGACTGTAAATCTGTTCCTTTGGGTTCCATGGTTCAAATCCATGTCCTCCCACCACTTTTTATTGCCTTGTAGCCAAGTGGTAAGGCATCAGACTTTGACTCTGACATTCCGATGGTTCGAGTCCATCCAAGGCAGCCATTTTCGTTCCGCTAGCTCAGTCGGTAGAGCATTTGACTTTTAATCAAAGGGTCTGGAGTTCGAATCTCCAGCGGGACACCATTTTAATAATTACTAGCATAGCTAGTTTTTTTATATAAAACTTGCATTTTATTAAAAATGTAGGTATAATTAATATGCGTTTTGGGAATGCGCTCATAGCTCAATTGGATAGAGCGTTTGACTACGGATCAAAAGGTTTGGGGTTCGACTCCCTATGGGCGCACCATTTAAATCGAGAAGTAGCACAGCTTGGTAGTGCACTAGTTTTGGGAACTAGGGGTCGCAGGTTCGAATCCTGTCTTCTCGACCATTGATAATAACTCGTTCATTTTTGAACGAGTTTTTTATATAAATAATAATCACTAAATAATAAAAATAAATTAATATATTTTATATTAAAACTACACCCATGGTCGCGAACCAAACCTTTATATTTCCCGGTCTTTATTACGCCAACATCAATTGAAATATATATGATACCACATTCAATTAATTTCAAAAAAATTCTAAAGTCTCTTAAAAGATAAAAGTCAATGTCAATATATCTATAATACTTTTTACTTCCAACATCACATAATTCATATTTTATTATTGCCAAATTACTTATCTTTCTTGTTATTTTTTCTTTTACTTCATCAAAAGACCAATATATACTATCGTCTAATACATGACCATAATAATCAAATATTTTTAGGACTATTTTCCTTCCTTTATAATCGACATAAAGTTTAGTAGAATTAAAAATACCAAATTTTGTTCCTTTGTTTGAATAACATCTTGTAACTAATACTTTCTTATCATTATAAATTTGATCTGGATAACCATATTTTTTAGCTAATTCTAAAATTGGGAAGGGAACTTTACCATTAGGAGTAATCGAAGATAAACAAATATCATTTTTTTTGTCTTTGTTTACACATTTTATTTCGATACCTTTAAAATCAGGAATATTAAAATCACCTCCAGAATAACCAAGATTTTTTTCAAAATTTAAACCTATCTCACCAGAATTATTCGTTAATAACTTGAAATAACCTTTCTTTTTAATTTCCAAAAAATATTCATATAATAATATGCAATCATATTTTTGCATAATACACCTCCTACTATATATATTATCGATGAATGTCCGATTTCCTTTTTTTTTCATAAAAAAAACAAAAATATTTATAAAAATGATATAATATACACGTGATGTATAATGAAACATTATTTAATCAAAATTATTAATTGCTATCAAAAAATTCCTTTTAACACACATGTGTTGTGCAAATTTCATCCAACATGCTCTGAATATACAAAAATAGCAATAGATAGATTTGGAATTATAAAAGGTAGCAGTTTGGCAATTAAAAGAATAGCAAAGTGTAATGCATTAACAAAATCAAATCAAATTGATCTCGTTCCAACAAATTCAAATCCGAAAGAGGTGTAATTAATATGGAAAAAATATTATCAAATATCAAATATGTTCTTGTTGTAATATTAATGATATTATTATTAGTCTTTAAAGATAACATTTACAATTGCTTTTATGTCATAACTATTTTTTGCATATTATTAGGTATTATTTATTTCATTGAAAAAAAAGAACAATGGATTTTGATGGAATTATTCGGAGTAGATTCGATTATGAGTGTTATATTTTATAAAAAAGATGTTTTAGATTTTGCAAGTACAATTACATTCTTTATATCAATTTTTTTACTATTCTCAATGTTATTTGCAACTATAAAAATAATATTGTCATTAAAAAATGTTAAAAAAGATTATCAAAAAGTTGTTGAAGCTGAGGTAGCAGAATATATTGAAAATCCAAATTCAAAGAAAAAATATTATAAGGTTATTTATAAATATCAAATTAAAAAAGAAGAATATTATGTAGAATCGCCAATATTACTTAAAAATAATCTTCCAGAAATAGGTTCGAAGAAAATGTTATATTTGAACGAAAAAGACATACTAGATGTTTATTTTCCACCACCAAAATTAAAAGCTGTTTTATTAATAGGATCAGGAGTCGTATCTATTATTATTTGTTTAATAGTAGTTATTAAATTATTTTAATGAATTTAGACCTTATACAAAAAGAATTTAATGAATTGCAAAACAAACATTTTAATTTAGTTAACAGCTATATTACTGGAAAAGTGGATAAGGCAGATTATAAAGATTTTACAGTATCATTATTCTCATTAAGAAAAAAATTAGATGAATATAAACCAAAAGAAGACGAAATACTAACCATAGCACAAATGAAAAGTAGGATTCAGCATTTTATCACTGATTCCGTAGAAGATGAAGAAATACTAAAATCAATGTTTAGTTAAGTCTGTATACATAAAAGTTATATCAGATAATTTTTCTTTTTTTTTATTCAAAAAATTGATATAATAGAAACGTTCCATTGGTAGAGAGTGAGAAAAATGACAAGAAAAATAATGGTACTATTTGCATTTTTAGTGCTTTACAATGTAGAGACTGTAAGAGCACTTACAATAGACGAATGCAATGTGCTTGGAATTGTAAAATATCAATCTAGTGATGATGAAAATAATTACATTTGCGAGGGAAAGGAATTATCTTCAAAGGGAATATCATATAGTGGATCAAACAATACAATAAAAATTGATAATGCTAATATTTATTATTTTGAATTTGTTAAGCAAGATTTAACATTAGAATTATCTGGTAATAATGAAATCTATTTATTACATACAGTTAATAATTTAAAAATAAATGGAAATGGAACACTTAGATTTAAGGAAGCATCATTTGTCAAAAAAAACAATAATGGTTCTCCAGTAAATATTTATGAATATAATAAGAAAATAGTCTTAAAAGATAAGAAAATATATGAGGGAACAATTGAACAATTTGAAAATGACTATGAAGTTCTTAAATCCGAAAATAAATTACCAGAAGATTTTAATATAGAAAATTTTGTTATAACACAATATAATGATTATTCTAAAATGAATCCTATCGCAATACCTTCAACATGGTTAGATAAATATATAACCACAGATCTTTCAATAGAAACAAATAATGGATATGCATTAATAGGTTTTACTAAAAAAGATGAAAAAACCCTTGAAAAAGACAATGTAATCTTTATTTCAGAAACAAACATTGATAAAAAATATGAATTAGAGGTTAATGATTTAAAAAACAATGAAGAATTAACCAATAAAATTAATATGAACATAGAAAGTCATGATTTAATAGGTTTGTATGATATTTCTGTTCATGATGATAAAAACAAACATGTAGAAGTCAAAAATGGTAATTATACCATAAAAATAAAAATAGACGAATCAATCAATAATTACACAGATTATCAAGTCATATACATTGATGACGATGGAAATATCAAAGAATATATTAAACCAACTATTGAAGATGGATATATGGTATTTAATACCACACATTTAAGTCAATATGGTATTATTGCTCTAGATAATTCAACTTCACAAACTATTATCATTAATCCACAAAGTGGTATTAATAAGTTGAATATTATTAAAATACTAATATTGGTATCTAGTGCTATAGTATCTATAACAATGATTATTACAATTAAAGTAAAAAGTACAAAAAAAAGAAAGAGAGCTTAAAACAATAAGCTCTTTTTATGTTATAATTATAACGATGTATATGAAGTATTTAATTATATATTTTGTAATTATCAATATATTATCATTCTTAATTTTTTATATTGATAAGCAAAAAGCCAAGAAAAACAAATATAGAATAAGTGAAAAATTTTTATTGATCTTAATTTTACTAGCACCACCATTAGGAGCTTTTGCGTCAATGAAGTTTTTTCACCATAAAACAAAGAAAATATATTTTTATATATTTATTATATTATCCATTATAATTTGGTATTACACATTAAAAAAAATTAATATATGATAAATCAATCCAAAAAGGAAGTGATTAAAATGTTCAAAAAGAAAAATGTTTTTGATAAAATCAACAACTATTTAAGTAAAAAAGGACATGAAGCAATTATGTCTATTCTTCTAGATAATTATAATGGTTTTAAAATATATGTAAGATTCGATTACGTAAAATCTATTCAAGCATATAAAATATGTTGGTATGATTTAGATTTTTTAGATGCAAACAAATTGGATAATTATACCAATTCACAAATAATGACCAAAAATATGGGTATAAAATTAGATAAAATTCTATCTGGTATTAAACTTAAGAATGAAATTCTAGAAGATGAATCTGTATATGGTGATAAAGTAGAAATAATTTTCATGAATAAAAGTGAATTAAAAGAATATGTTTTTTCTAGATTTTTACCAAAAAAATTAAGACAATTAGCTGATGTTCTAGTAATTACTTTTTCTTATTTGCCTAGAGGAATGGAATGTATTTTAGAAGAAATATTAGCACCTTTAAGTGAAACAGAAGAATATTTTAATTCAATAAAACCTATTAAATTTGATTTGTTAAATGATTCCTTTACTAATATTTTTAGAACAGATGTAATTGATAGAGGAGAAAAATATTTTGAGGATGGTCATGTTGCATTCCTAGAATTTATTAACAATAAATATATAGCTTTAGTAAATGGTAAACATCCATATGTTGTTTCAATTAGACAGGTAGATGATAAATTTATATCATTAAGTTGTTCATGTCCGTGTGATTATTTATGCAAGCATGAATTAGCGGTTATTAAAGCTATTCGTGCCAAAAAATTTAATAATTTTTACAAAGTTAAATTCATAGGTGGGGGAGAATCCTTATTAGAAAAGATTACAAATGGTTCTTTTAGTCTTTGTTGTGGTATAGAAGATGATAATCTATTAATTGTTACAATAGATAATGAAATTTTAAAAATTCCTATATTATTAAATGGTAAAAAAAGTTTTGAAATCATAGAGGATGATGATGACTTGTCACTATCCAAATACTTTGAAAGATTTTAATATTGTTTAATAAACCACAATATGATACAATCAAAATGAGAGGATAGAGATGTATGGATTTTAATGGAAAAAGAGTATTAGTTGTAGATGATAACTCATTAAATTTGATTGCAGCAGAAAGATTAATAAGTAGTTTTGGATTACAGGTAAGTACAGCTTCATCTGGTCAAGAATGTGAAGCAAAACTTACATCAGGAGAAACTTATGATCTAATATTTATGGATGATATGATGCCTGGTATGTCAGGTACTGATACGTTACATGTAATCAAAAACCTTCCAAAATTTAATACACGTGTAATAGCTTTAACAGCAAATATAGTAGAAGGCGTAGATTCAAAATATAAATCATTAGGTTTTTCAGATTATCTTGCAAAACCTATAAAAAAAGATGAATTAGAAAAAGTACTAATTAATAATCTAAATGCCCATGATGAATTTGAAAATGTTCCAAAAGATTGGTTAAATATTTCAGATGATGTAGTGTCTAACGTTGGTCAACAATCAGCACAACCAGAAGCACCACAAACATTTGCCGCTCCATTAGGTGCTATTCAACCAGTTGGAGCAGTTCAAGAAAATTCACAAGTTCAACAATAAAAAACGTTCGTTAAGAACGTTTTTAATATGATATAATGATAATAGGTGATATCTATGTTACTAAAATACAAAAGAGTAAAAGAAGATTTAAAAAACAAATCAGAATTAAACATTAAATATGCTATAACTGGAACATACACAGGTTATACTTTAATAGCTACATTCCTAGTAGTGACTATTTCGTATCTTATTGTTAATTATTTTAAAATTCCATCATTTGTTTTCTTTATTATTTATTGGTTAGCTATTTTCTTTTGCATTGTCAATATTATTAGTAGAAAATGCGCCATAGGTATGACAGATGATTCAATACTAATATTAAAATATTACAATATTGGTCGTTCAATAAAATCTGTAGATGATATAAAACTAGATAAAATTACATCGTTAAGTCATTTTAAATTTTTTAATTACTTTTTTGAAACGATTTTCTATATAAATAACACAAATAAAATCAAAAAAGTAAAAATCATTTATAAAATAAAGAAACATGGCGTATTTGGCGAAGAGCAAGAAAATAATGCCAAAAACATTACAAATATTTTATTAGAATTACAAAAAAAATTAGATAAGGGTGATTTTTAATGTTAGAATTAAAAAATTATTCATTTGAATATACAAAAGGTAAAAAAGTCATTAATGATTTAGATTTAAAAATAGAAGATGGAGATATCTGTGCTTTTGTAGGTAGAAATGGTGCGGGTAAAACGACTACTATAAAATCTATTGTTGGAATATCTCATATTACAGACGGAAAAATCCTTCTAGATGGTATCGATATCGAAAAAGATCCTTTAAAATACAAACAAGAATTAGCATACATCCCTGATAATCCAATTCTATATGATTACTTAACAGGTATTCAATATTTAGAATTCATTGCTGACATGTATGAAGTTACAGAAAAAAATCGTCGTAATAGAATAGAAAAGTATGCCAAAGAATTTGAATTATATGATGAACTAGGTAACCTGATTAGTTCATATTCACATGGAATGAAACAAAAACTAGTATTAATAGGTGCTCTTGTTCATTCTCCAAAATTATATGTTTTAGATGAACCATTTGTTGGTTTGGATCCAAAATCAGCGTTCACTTTAAAAAAGATTCTTAAAGAAGAAGCTAAAAATGGCAAAATAGTATTCTTTTCTACCCATGTTTTGGATGTTGCCGAAAAATTATGTAATAAAATAGCTATTATTAAAGATGGTAAATTGGTTGTTAATGGCCAAATGGATAAAGTTACTAAAGATAAATCATTAGAAGATATTTTTATGGAGTTGATTAGCGATGATAAAACTAATTAAACTTATATATATCAATCTATTATCATTACTTGATTATAACAAAAGTGAAATAGCTAAAGCTAATGATATTAAAAGTGGTTATGAATACAAACCAATACTATTATTAATTCTTTCAGGTGTATATGCCTACATAACTTATGAATTAATTAATAGTTTAACGCTAGCAGTAACAGATAAAACTCTTATTTTAAAAATGATTTTTATTATAAATTCCATTTTATGTTTAGTAATAGGTGTCTATAATTGCAAAATTAATTTCTTTTCTAATAAAGAAAATGAATTTCTTTTTTCTATGCCAATAGAAAAGTCTCATATAATTATCAGTAAATTATTCAATATTTATCTAAAAAACATACTTATAATTACAATATTTACTGCATCAAGTTTATTTGCATATAATAATGCTATTTCTGTGGATAAAACAATGTTACTGATATCATTAGTAATCATTTTCATAACTCCAATTATACCTATCATCATAGCAAGTTTTTTATCATTTATCAGTAACTATATTGAACTAAAATATTCATCTATTATTAGAAATTTAATTAAAATTCTCTTTTTATCAATATTACTATTAGTAGTCTATATTGTATTCTATTCTAAAGACACCTCTTTAGATAACACACTAAATACAATATTTACTAATATCTCATATATATATCCATTAAATTTCTTATATAACATAACAATAATTAATAGTAACTTATTAACATTACTATTATTATTACTAATATCAATTATTATCTTATTTCTATATACCAAAAACATGTCTAATAATTATATTAAATATTGTTCAATCCTATCAGGTATATCTAAAAATAAGAATTTCACATTAAAATCATGTAAAAAGAATAATAAATTATTTGGATCAATGAAAAAAGAATTTAACTGTATTTTTAATAACAAATTATATTTATCATCATCTACTAGATTTAGTTTATTATTTTCTATCGTTATATTTGTTTTATTAGCAGTATTTGATATTACACCAATTAAAGAATATGAACTATTTGATGCATATTTCACTGTATTTGCACCAACTATTTTATCTCTAGTAATATGCATCAACTCATCAACTATATCATCAATTAGTATAGAAAAAGATAATATCTACAATATTAAATCATTCCCAATTAAATTTAAAACAGTTCTACTTAGTAAATTCTTAGTAGGATTTATCCTAAATCTAGTATTTATAATATTTAACTTCATAATAGTACTATTATTTATAAAACCATCAACATTTGCTTTATATTCTTGCTTAATCTTCCCAATAGTAGCAGCATTATTCAGTAACACATTATATTTAACACTAGATTACAAATTCCCATACAGGGATGATAATGATGATCACAAAATACTTAATAATAGATTAGTATCTTTCGTACCAGCTTTAACAGGAATTTGTATTGGTTTCTTACCATTATTCTTTCCAATAGTAAGACAATACAGAATAGTATTAATAACACATGGCGTATTTATATTTATTTTATTAATAGTTTGTTTAATTTATCTATTAATTAATCATAAAAAAATGTATAATAGCCTTTAAAAAGAGGGGATATTATGAATCTTAATAATGAAGAATACATAATTTTAGAATTAATACCTACAGCTATATCACCACAAAAAGGGGATATAGCTCAATTATCTGCTTTAAAAGTAAATGGTATTAAAATAATAGATCGTTTTGATTATCGTCTTGATAAAGATAAAATCCAAATACCATCATTTTTAGAAATGTTATCTTACGATAATGATAAATTTACTTATAAAAATACTACTCAAGAAATATTAGATGATTTTCTAAAATGGTCAGATAACAAAAAATTATTAATAATGGATAACTTATACACAAATAATTTTTTAGAAACAATACCTAATACAAAAGAATCAATTGCTAAATATTTAGATATGGAATATACTGATGATTTTATATCTAAATTAATAACTAAGTATAACTTAGAGGAATCGAACTATATCGTTGATTTATTATATGAATCATTAATAAACATGTTATAATAAAAAACGTAACCTTAAGTAGAGGTGTATTGTATGACAAAAAAGAAATTAATAATTTCTATAATTGTTTTGATAATGATTACAAGTACAATATTATATATTACTTATAGTAATAAAGATAAAGATTTACAAAGTAATTATTATACTGGAACTTTATTATCACCAAATTATAGTGCTAATTTAATAGATGGTATATCATCTAAAGAGAATATAATTATATCTCCATATAATCTAGTCTCATCATTAGCAGTACTTTATAATGGTTCAGATAATAATACTAGTAAAGAAATAAAAAAATATTTATCGAATACATCTTTAACTTTAGAAGACTTACTTATACCAACATTAAATGATTTATCAGAAAAAAAAGAATATGACTCTACAACTTCTAAATATTATGAATCAATAATTCAAAAGATAGATCTATCTAAATATGAAAATTATATTATTAATGATATTAAAAATTTAAATACACAAAATAAACAAAATCTTTTATTATTGTTAAAACAAGCTAAAATGTCTTATGAATTATTATTAGATCCAGAAAAATATACATTAGATACTATAAAAACAACTTCTTTATCTAAAACAGATTTATTAATTACAGATAATGAATTATTAAGTATATTAAATGAAGCAATAGAGGAGTATTCCTCATATACTACTAGAAATACAATTGTTAATAGTCATCTTCTTCTAATCAATAAAAATACTATCTCTAGTTTAGATAAAACATATATTAAGAATATAGAAAAATATAATCCTAAAATATATTATTATGATAATAAAACAGATATTAAAAAACTTAATGAGGAATTAAAACAAACTACATATTATAACTTCTATCTAGATGATAATATTCTAAATAATAATTTTATCTATCTTAATTCCTTAAATATTGATTATAACTTTCTTGAAGAATTTGATAGTTCTAATACTTATGTAGATAGTTTTAATCTATTAGATAATACATCTATTAATACTAATACTATTCATTCAGAAATAGATTATTATTATGAAAATAGTTTTGCTTATGCTATAGAAAAGAAATTTCAAAATGATAATTTTAGTTTTTTTGCTATCTTACCAAAAGATATAGGCAATTTAGAATTAAGTAAATTATCATTAAATACTTTATTAAAGAGTAAAAAGAATAAAGAAGCATATATCTCATTGCCTAAATTCAGTTATACAAAAGGACTAGATATTAAAAAAGTATTATCTAATAATTTTACAGATCTATTTTCTGATAAAGTAAATTTATCTAAAATGTCTAATAAACAATTATTATTAGATACTTATAATCAAAAAATATCTTTCTCTATAGGAGAAAAAGGGACTAATAACAGTAAAATTAATAAACAAACAACCATCGATAACAATACATCTAATATTAAAATCTTATTCAATCGTCCCTTTGCTATTCTAATAAGAGATAATAAAACAAATAATATTCTCTTAATAGGAAAAATATTAAATCCAAATAAATAAAAATACGATATTAATAATCGTATTTTTTTAGTATAATTTATATAGAGGAATTATTATGATAGAAGTAACAATTGAAAAATTAGATAATTATGGTAGAGGAATAGCATATTATAATAATAAAATAGTATTTATTTATAATGCACTACCACAAGAAATAGTTAGTATTGAAATAATAAAAGAAGCAAAAAAATATTATGAAGCTATAGTTACTAACTATATAAGTACATCACCCGATAGAAAAGACCCAATATGTCCATATTATAATAAATGCGGGGGATGTAACTTACTACAGTTAGATTATGATAAAACATTAGAATTTAAAAAAGAAAAATTATCTCAAGTATTATATAAGTATGCAAATATATCTTATAATCCTGAAATAATACCATCTAAAAATGTATTTAATTATCGTAATAAAATAACTCTAAAAGTAAAAGATAATAAATATGGGTATTATGAAGATAATACCCATAAACTGATAGAAATAGATAATTGTTATCTAGCAGAACCATCTATTAATAACTTTATAAAAGATATAAAATATCTAAATATTAAAAATGGAGAATTAGTAATACGTTCTAATTATAATAATGAATTATTAATAAGTATTACATCTAAAACAGAAATAAAACCTAATATAGATTATTTAAAAAGAAAACATAAAATAGTAGGAATAGTATTAAATAATAAAACTATATATGGAGAATCTTCATTTATAGAAATAATAAATCATTTATTTTTTAATATATCTTATGATTCATTCTTTCAAATTAATAGAGATATCTGTACTAAATTATTTAAATTAATAAGAGAAAATGTTAAAGATGATGAAGTAATATTAGATTTATATTGTGGAGTAGGTACATTAGGTATTAATATAGCTGATAAAATAAAAAGAGGTTATGGTATAGAAATAGTTAAAAATGCTGTATTAAATGCTATTACTAATTCTAAAATAAATAAAAGAAATAATATAGAATATATGTTAGGTGATGTATCAAAATGTCTACCTAAAATAAAAGATAATATAGATACTATAATAGTAGATCCTCCAAGAGCAGGATTAGATAATATTACAAAACAAACTATTATTAGTTTTAAACCAAATAAAATAATCTATATATCATGTGATCCAATTACATTATCTAGAGACCTAAAAGAATTATTACCTCATTATGAATTAAAACTTATTAAAGGACTAGATATGTTCCCATATACACATCATATAGAATCATTTGTAATACTTGAGAGGAGATAGAGGTGTTAATTATGGAATTGTTTAATGAAATAAATAAACGTTTTGAAAATAATAATAGTATCATTATTAGAAAAGACGAAGATGAGATTTCGTTATTGAATAAAAACAATAAGAGAGAAATCAAAATACGTAAAGACGAGTATGAAGCATCAGATGGTTCTGATAGATTCATACAATATACGGTTTATTTTTCATATAATCATTGGCATCCAGATAACATAAATGAAGTAGTAGAATTAATACAATACATTATTAATGATGAAGAATTAGCAGTTCAATTCTTTAAAGATAATAAAGAATCATTTGGTAGTGGAATGAGTATAGAAGATTATAATAGATTATCATTAGATTTTTTATCAGAATATTATAGCTATAAAAAGGAATATATATTAGAACGTGATATTGAAGTTGTTAGTTGGAGTGGTAAGTATGATATACCTAAAAAACCAACTAAAGAACTAAAAAAATGACATGTCAAAACCCCCACAGATAAGGTTGATAGTTTGTGGGTAATAACCATGCAAAGACCCACGCTCTAAAAAAATGAGATGTAAAAAAACCACGATCTAGCCATATAGAATCATTTGTAATACTTGAAAGGAGATAACATATGGAAGAAGATATTATCTATCATAAAGGAGATAAGTTTAAATTTTATCAATTTGATTTTGCTAAAGATAATAAATATGGTTATATTTTTAAAAAAGATAAAGAATTTTTTGATAAATATCTAAAAGAAGGTCAATGGAGTAAAGAAACTAATAAGGAAAAAGAAAAAGATAATCTTGATAAGGGAATACATAGTGATAAATGCTTTCAATTTGGATTAAGGCCACAACAAATAGTGGGTAATATGAAAGAAGCTAAAATATTTCTTTTAAATCTAAATCCATCTTTTGATGTAGAAAAATACTTAGACTTTGATGATGAGGAAAAATTAAAAGATATTCTAGAAGAAGTATTAGCTTCTAATGGTTCACCAAATATTGAATATCCATTTTATTTCTTAAATCCGGAACTAAAAGATACAGGTGGAGAAACATGGTGGAATAATGGACATCATTTTAAATCCTATATTGAAGAATGTTATGATATTAAAAAACTAGCTAAACTATTTTGTTGTATAGAATTAATACCATATCATGCTAGAAAATTACCTATCTCAATAAATAAAATGCTTGAATGTCCTTCAGTAAAGAATGTTAAAGATTTTGTTAGAGAAGTACTTATACCAAAAGCTAAAAAAGAAGATATAGTAATTATATGTTTAAGATCAAAAAAATATTGGGATATAGAAAAAGAAATAAATGATAAAAGTTATAACGTATATTTTTCACCGAATCCTCAAAGAGCTAACTTTAGTATAAATAACGAAAAATCAGAACATGTTAAAAAAATAAAAGAACTTATAAATGGAGATAAATAATTGATATTTACATAAATAGTAAAATTTATAACTTGTTCGATTGTTTTCAAATAATAATTATATTATAATCAAAATACATCAATTACTTGCCATGTGTTGATGTGAACAATTTATTCGATAATTTATAATTTGGGCAAGTAAAATTATATCTATTCGGAGATGACTTTTTAGTCATCTCCTTTTTTCGTTTAAAAGGAGGATGATAAAATGAACGAAATAATAGAAAAAGATATGATTAATATCGAAGAAATGATTTATGAAATCGATGGAAAGGAGGTAATGTTAGATAAGGATTTAGCCAAGTTATATCAAGTTGAGACTAAAAGGATTAATGAAGCGGTTAAGAATAATCCTAATAAGTTTCCAACTAGATTTAGTTGGTTACTATCTATTGAAGAAACAACAAATATTTCAAGGTCGAAAATTTCGACCTTGAATGTCAAACAAGGTTCAAATGTTAAATATGGAGCTAGAGTATTTACTGAACAAGGAGTTTATATGCTTGCAACTATATTAAAGTCAGATATAGCAACAGAAGTAAGTATTAGAATAATGGATACATTTGTAAAAATGAGACATTATATTAACTATAATAAAAATGTATTACCACGTAGATTTTTATTGTTAGAAGATAAAGTAGACGAAAATACTAAAAGAATAGATGAATTATTTGATAAATTTAATCCAAGAGTAATTACAAAAAATTCAATATTCTTTAGAAACGATATTTATGATGCTTATTCAGTATTACTAGATATTTTTAGTTTAGCTATAGAAGAAATAATAATTATCGATAATTATGCGGGAAAAGAATTACTTGATCAATTAAGAAGTATAGATAAAAAGATAATTATTATTTCTTCAAATATGAATGAAACATTAAAAAATAAATATTCAAACCAATATAGTAATGTTACTTTTATTAATAATAATTCATATCATGATAGATTCATTATTATAGATAGAAAAAAAGTATTTCATTCAGGTGCTTCATTTAAAGATTTAGGTAAGAACTGTTTCGCTATAAATGAAATAGAAAACAAACAAGAAATAGAAAAAATAATTGAAAACATTTTAAATATAATGATGTAAATGAGTTGGTTACATTTGTAACCAATTTTTTTGTTTATTTGCGGTCAAAAATTTCGACCACAAAATTTAATTTTATAAAAGATATTACAAAACATTTTAAATATAATGATATAATAAAAATGTAATAAATTAGGAGGTACTTATATGAAAAAATCATTAAAAAACTATGCTGTACTAGCATCAGGTAATGGAACTACACTACAAGCCGTTATAGACGCTATAAACGGTAAAGATCTAGATGCTAAGATAAATATAGTTATATCTGATAATAGTGCTGCATATGCACTAGAAAGAGCTAAAAACGCTAATATTAAGACATATGTCTTAAAAGATTATAAAGATGAAGATGAACTATATAATATCTTAAAAGAATCTAATGTAGATTTAGTAATATTAGCTGGATATTTAAAACTAATACCAACAAAAGTAATAAAAGATTTTACTATTATTAATACTCATCCAGCATTACTACCTAAATATGGTGGAAAAGGCATGTATGGTATGAATGTTCATAGAGCAGTAGTAGAAAACCATGAAACAGAAACTGGTGCAACACTTCACTTTGTTAATGAAGAATATGATAAAGGAAAAATAATATCTCAAACTAAAGTTAAAGTATGTAAAAAAGATACACCAGAAGATGTTTCAGCCAAAGTACAAAAGAAAGAAAAAGTACAACTAATAAAAGCATTAAAACAATTTTCTAAAGGAAGTATAGATATTTAAGGAGAACTTATATATGAATAAAGAATTATATAATATGATATTTAAAAGAAAATCATTCCATTTATTTAGAAATATAGGTAATGAACATATTACAGAAGAAGAAATAAAAGATATAGAAAATTATTTTAATAAATTAAAACCTCTAATAGATAATATTAAAGTAAAGATTAAAATAGTTAAAAAACCAACTATTTTAAGAGGTCAAGAATATTGTATATTATTCTATTCTGAGAAAAAAGATAATTACTTACAAAATATAGGATACTTAGGAGAACAACTTGACCTCTATCTAGTTTCAAAAAACATAGGAACCCTATGGTTTGGTATCGGCAAACCAGAGGAAACAGAACTAGAAGGATTAGAATATGTTATTATGATATCTATAGCTAAAGTAGATTCACCTGATAAATTTAGAAAAGACATGTATAAAAGTAAAAGAAAAGAATTATCTGAAATATGGAGTGGTAATAATTATTTAGATATAGCAAGTATTGTAAGATTTGCACCTAGTGCTTGTAATACACAACCTTGGAAAGTAGAAACTAATAATAAAGAAATTAAAGTATATAGATATAGAAAAGAAGGAAAAAGAGGCATAATGCCTCGTGATAGAGTAATATATTATAACCAAATAGATATAGGAATATTCTTATGTTTTCTAGAATTATGTCTAGAACATAATAATATTAAATATAATAAAGAATTATATATAGAAGAAGATCCTAATAAAGAATATAACTTAACATCTATATATACTATAAAGGAATAATATCATGAAAATAAATAAAGAATTACAACAATATATAGAAAATAATATATTTCCTGAATATAAAAAAAATGAAAAAGCACATAATATAAATCATATTAAACATGTAATAGATAGAAGCTTTGAATTAGTTAAAGAAAATAAATTAGATGTTAATTATGATATGGTCTATGTAATAGCAGCATATCATGATATAGGACATCATATAGATTCTAAAACACATGAAATAATATCAGCAGATATTATGTCTAAAGATAAAGAATTAAAAAAATATTTTAATAAAGAAGAATTAAAAACTATTAAAGAAGCTATAGAAGATCATAGAGCATCTGCTAAAGATGCTCCTAGATCTATCTATGGAAGGATAGTATCTTCAGCAGATAGAAATAATAGAGTAGAAGACTGTTTATTAAGAACATATACATATGGATTAAAACTTGATCCAAAAGCTACTGATGAAGAACTATTCTTAAGAGCTTATGATGTATTAACTAATAAATTTGGAGAAAATGGCTATGCTAAATTCTACTTTAAAGATACTAATTATGAAAACTTCTTAAAAGAAATAAGAGAATTATTAAAAGATAAAGATAAATATATTAATACTCAAAGAGAATATATTAATAAATTAAAACAAGATGGTAAACTATAAAAAAAATAATAGATTACATAACTATTATTTGATATAATAAAATAGAGGAGACTATATGATATGACATTATTAGTTATCCTATTAGTATGTATTATATCATTATTGTTTATTTACCCAATATTAAGAATATCTAGTATTATATCTAGATCAGAAGAACTAGAAGATATAAGACTAATAGTAGAAAAATTATAATATACATATCATTTTAATACTTAAAGTATAGTTGTTTTAATGCGGCATTAAATAAGGAATCGTAAGATTCCTTTTATTATGGTTAAAATTATATTAATAATTATATATCATAAATTGACAAATAAATAAAAAATGATATTATAATACTTGTTTTTAGGGGTATTATTTATTTTGATAACATTTATTATTATAAATTATTTTTATATAACTAAAAAGAATATCAAAAATAAATTATAATAATTGAAAATAAATAAAAAATAGTATATATTAATAAAGGCATGTGAAAATACGATTATAATGAGGGGGCATTTTAAAATGCAAAAGAGAAGAAATTGGAATACTTATAAGACAATACATTCAATATTTAAAAGATCTTTTGATATATTAGTATCTTTAATTGGTATTGTATTATCAGCACCAATTATGTTAATAATAGCAATAGCTATTAAATTAGATAGTGAAGGACCAGTTATATTTAAGCAAGAAAGAACTGGAAAATTTGGTAAAAACTTTAAAGTATGGAAATTTAGAACAATGGCTGCTAATAATGATGTACATAATTTCTCTAAAGCAGATCAACATACTAAAGTAGGTACTTTCTTAAGAAAGACTTCACTAGACGAGTTACCTCAATTATTTTGTATTTTTTTAGGAAAAATGTCATTTATAGGTCCTAGACCATGGATTACTGATTATTATCAAAATATGAATAGTGAACAAAGACATAGAGTAGATGTTACTCCAGGATTAACAGGATTGGCTCAAGCGAAAGGGAGAAACAACATCTCTATATTTGAAAAGATTAATTATGATTTAGAATATATAGATAATTATTCCTTAATAGAAGATATCAAAGTAGTATTCTTAACTATAAAAACAGTATTATCTAAATCAGGAGCAGATGCAGGTAAATCTACTATAGAGAATGAATTAAATGATTTAAAAACTCAACCAATTATGGTTGATGAGATTAAATCAGCATTAGAATTAGAAGATAATATAGAATTAATTAATAATAAGAGAAAAAGAAAATTAAGAACATCTGAAGTTTAATAAAAACTGACTTAAAAGTCAGTTTTTTGATTGCTCTTTTTCCCCCTGTACTAAATCTATGCTCGTTTTGCCCAGTATTTAAGGGATTTTTTAATTTTTACGTACGATTTACGTACGATGAAACCAAGTTTAGGTATGATTGATAGCTGTCCATGTGGGTTAGATCAATACCATAAAAAAGTGTTTTCTTCAGGTTAGAAGAGTCTAAACTTATGCTATAATATATTTGGGTGATTACTTATGAGTAGAGCATCTTCAAATGCATTTAAAGGATATAATTTTCAGGGATCTTTATATGAGTATTTTTTTTGCAAAATGGATTTAGACAGAGAAATAATAGATTTAGATGCAGAAGTATCTATTGATAATAATTTTGATGATTTGTATGTGAGAACAGAAAATGAATCATTTTATTTTCAAGTTAAGAATTATAATGATGTTGATTATAAAAAAATTAAATTTACTCAAGATGGAATTAAAATTTCAGGAAGAGAATTGATTGATGTCAAGTCGAATGCTGAATATATTAATAATGTTTTAGTTGTAAGGAATTTAAGTATTCCAGAAGAAGATATTACAAATATTTTTTTTGGTATAAAGTGTGTTAAAAAATATGATTATTATATTGCTGGATATAGTGATAATTTGTTTAACGAAACTGTAAGAGAAGATTATCGTGATGATACAAGGTATTCAAATATTATCAATGTGGCAGAAAGTAGAATTAATGATGATAATTTCAAAATTACAATTAACGAATTACCACCATTAGTAACTTTTAATCAAAAACTTCAACAAGAAACTTTACTTGTAAGAAATTTTGAATTAGATTTTGAAGATAATATACTTTTTATTGAAGGTAAAGCAGGAGTTGGGAAAAGCCATTTAGTAAATGAATTAGAAAAGAAAAAAATTGTTGATAATTATATATTAGAAAGATTATGGATTTCAGAAAAAGATAAAGATAAAAAAAATCGAATTATTTATGATAATTTTATAAAAGATTTAAGTTATAATTTGTTTGGTAAGGCATATATTGAAACTGAAGATGAAATTGTTGAGGAATTAAAAAGTAAAAGAATATTATTAATAATTGATGGCCTTGACCATGTTGAAAATTATAATAATGATGAATTTGACAAGTATATCGAATTTATAGACAAAATAAAAGAATCTAAAGTTTTAATTTTAAGTAGACCTTTAAAAAAACAATTAAACTATAGAAAGATCGAGCTTAATGATTGGTCAAGAGATGAAAGTGATAACTATGTAAAATCTATAATTGAAGCTGATTATGATTTATGCAGAAATATTTTTAATATGGCTCATGGTTATCCAATTATAACTTATTTTTTATGTGAGTATTATATAGTAAATGGTGTTATTCCTGAATTTAATGATATTGGTGATTTATATGATTTTTATGATAAGTTAATATTAGAGGGCGTGAATGGACTATCAACTTTTTTAATAGCTAATAATACTTATTTAAAATATTCAGATTTAAAAAACATTTTGTCTGCAAATGAATATAATATAGTTGATGAAATTATAAAAAGAAATCCTTACTTATTTTCTATAAAAGGGCAAAGAATATATTTGATTCATGATAGTTTAAATGGTTATTTAAGAGCAAGAGTACCTAATTATATTGATGTTAATGCCGATGCTATAACTAAAATTTGTAATTCTTTAAAAGATGATGAAATTAGATTTATGTCTAGAATCAGTTATTTAGATATTCCAAATGAAATGAAAATTGAATTTGCAAAAAAATATTGTAGTTTCGATAATTTAAAGAGCGTTATGAATAAGACTATAGATTATGAAATGATTTGGGATATCGTGCATTGTATTGGCACTATTATTTCTGAAAATAGAAACGAATTCAGTATAGAATATTTATATGAATATGTCCTTATTGAACAAGTTTTTTCAAGATTAAACTATGATTATTCACTACTTTTTACATTAATTCAATATTATAGAAAAAATAACTTAATAGATTATGAAGCACTATATAGTTCTGGATATCTTTATAGTATATATTCTTGTATAGAACAATCTTCATATGAACCATTGAGAGAATACTTAAAAAATTCTTATTTTGATGTTGAAGGAGAAATAAATCAATTTGAAAAAGCAATGTATGAATATTTTCATTATTATGATATTAAAAATGATGAATTAGATCCTGAAGTATATTTGAATGAAAAAATAACTAATATGGATTTTAAAGATAGAGATATTCTCAAATACTTAGTATGTAATTTATATATTAGAAATGTAGAATATAAAGACATTGATCAAATAGCAGTTTCAATAATGTCTGGAAATGAAGAAAAAGCTATTGGTTATACAAACAAATTATTTTATAAATATCATATAAGTTCATTTTTTTCGAAATCTTTTGTTAATGGAGTGAAACAGTATTTGTTTTCATTAGGTGTAGAAACTGAAGAAAATTTCTATAAAAAAGATAGCTTGGAAAAAGTTATATCTGTTAATTCTTGCTTTGGATCATTTAATCTTTCAGGCGTTATCACTAATTATATAAGATTAGCAATTATTGAAAAAAGAAAAATTGATATTCAAAGTGTAAATAATTATTTTTATATGTATCATCAAAGAAAAGATTATTCGGTTGAATCATTACCTTTGGCAATGATAATCCTTAATAGAAAAGATATGTTTGATTATAAACATTCTATAGATATAATTTCAGGTTTTATAGATATGTCGGAAAAGGGAATTAGAACTCTTTTAACAGATTATTTTAACTTAATGTCGATTGAAGAAATAGAAAAATATAAAAAATATGCAACTGATAATTTAATAATTGGTGATTTAACTCCAGATAGAATTAATGTTTTTTCAAAAAATGAAATAGAAGAGTACTTTAATAGCCATGATATACATTATCATTTTAATTCGAGAAACATTGATTATGATAGTATTAAAAACTTTTTAAATAGTAATTATTCTGAATTGATTATGGAAATTCTTGAAATACATAACTTTAGTATTGAAGGTATTCCATTATCTGAATTTGATATAAAGAAAATGGTAAATAAAAATGATTATAAAACTCCACCGTTTGATTCAAGAGATTATATTGTTGAATCCGACTCTGAAGAACTTCAAAGTAGGAAGATAGATTGTGAAACTCTTGCTATGTTTCATGATGGAAATTACGATGCATTACCATTTACTAATTTATTTAATATATATACAAAAGATGACATAGTTAAAAAAATGTATAACATAATATTTAATGCTACTTTCTTGGATACAAAGTATGATATGTATGCAAATAAGTATTTAATGATGGGAAACGTTTTAAAATTATTAGATGACTATGACTATAAAGATATTGATTGGTCATCGCTATTAAAATCAATTATATGTTTTATTGAAATTTCTACTAATAAAAAAATAGCTTAGTTATCTTCTAAGCTATCTATAACAGAAACAACAGAATCGAGTGCGGTACTAAACATATGTGAATATGTATTTAGTGTCTCCTCGATTTTTGTGTGTCCTAAATATTTGGCTACTAATGTGACATTAGCTCCATTATTGATTAAAAGAGATGTACATGAGTGTCTGAAGTCATGAATCCTAATTCGCTTTAATCCTGCTTTATTAGCCATATTAGAACGATATAAGTATAAAGTAGAGTCTGCAATAGGTCTACAGTCGGAACAGACAAAGAAGTCATCATTAAAGTTAGCATATGTATTCTTATCATATTCATATAATTCTCTTAAATCATTTAGAAGAGATTTAGTAATAGGAACTATACGTTTACTATCTTTAGTTTTAGTATCACTAAACTCGAACTTACCTTTATTATTTAATTGAGTTAATTGTTTGTTAACCGAAAGTATTTTCTTATCAAAATAAATATCTTTCCAGGTGAGAGCTTTTAATTCTCCTTTTCTTAATCCACAGTAGTAGAGTATTTCGAAAGTAACTTTAGTTTTTAGATCTTGAGCATATGAAATAAACTTTTTAAAGTCTTCATATGTATAATAGCTCATTTTCTTTCTACGTGCAGTTGGATCAGTAAACTTAGCCATTTTGTTATACACATCAATAAAATTAAATCCGTGCCATTTAACTCCGAAGTTAAGTATGGATTTAAGAAATTTATAAATATCATTCTTTGTTCTTGTAGCAAGATGAGTGCTATTTATTTCATCATGCCATCTTTCAAAAGTAGGATTGTTAAAATCTTTAAGTTTAACTATATATAATGATTTTAAATAAGGTAATTTATTGTTATAACCATATAACGTATTTTCCTTAACTTTATCTTTTCTAAAATCAATAAATATTCTAATCATTTCTTTAAAAGTTACATTATTAATTTTTTCATATTCTCTTAGTTTTATGAAAATAAGTAGTACCTTTATATTAGTCTTACAAAATAATAGATTATTATTTTTAATAAGTTTGTTATTTTTATCGTATATTTATATCGAATGCTATATTATTTATGTGTATGATAAATAATTAAACATATGTATATATTATTTAGTAATTATATAATATAAATATATACTAATAATTTATTATAAAATATGATATAATCATATACGTTGTGTTTCTTATTAAATAAGGCTTGAAATATTTGACAAATACGCATAAATACGTATAATAAGACATGATTTTAGGGGATTATATAACTAAAAGAATGAGATAGGGGTTATATTATGAAAAAAGTATTATTTACTGCGACTGTAGATTCTCATATTTTGCAATTCCATTTGCCTTTTTTAAAATTTTTTAAAGAAAATGGATATGAGGTACATGTTGCTACTAATGGTAGTGAAGAAATACCATATTGTGACGTAAAACATGTAGTTTCTTTTGAGAGAAGTCCGTTAAAAATAAATAATTTAAAAGCTATTAAACAGTTGAAGAAAATATGTGAAGAAGAACAATTTGATATTATTCATACTCATACACCTATGGGGTCAGTAGTAACTAGATTAGCTGCTAAAAGTTCTAGAAAGAAATATCATACTAGAGTTATATATACTGCTCATGGATTTCATTTTTTTAAAGGTGCATCAATTAAAAATTGGTTAATATTCTATCCTGTTGAAAAATTGTTGGCTAAATATACAGATACTTTAATATTAATTAATCAAGAAGATTATCAATTAGCTAAGAATAAATTTTCTAAAAGATGTAAAGATATTCAATATGTTCCTGGTGTAGGAATCGATGAAGATAAATTTAATTTTGAAATGACTTCTAAAGAAAAGAAAGAATTAAAAGAATCTTTAGGGTTAAAAGAAAATGACTTTGTAATGATATACCCTGCAGAAATATCAAAAAGAAAAAGACAAGAATGGCTTATCAATACTTTATCAAGTTTAATGAAAGAACATAATGATATTCATTTATTACTACCTGGTAAAGATTCTCTAAATGGAAAATGCCAAGAATTAACTAAAGAATTAAATTTAGAAAATCAAATTCATTTTCTAGGATATAGAAAAGATATCCCAAAATTATTAAAAATATCTAATTTAGCATTATCTTCTGCTAATCAAGAAGGATTACCTGTTAATATAATGGAAGCTATGTATGTAGGATTACCTATAGTAGCATCTGATTGTAGAGGTAACAGAGATTTAGTTAAAGATCAAGAAAATGGATATCTAATAGATTTAAATGATAATAATAGATATTCAGAATGTGTTAATAATATTTATTTAAATAAAAATAATAAATTTGGTAATAATAGTAAAGTGATTATCAAAGATTATTTACTAGATAAAATCATGATATTCATGAAAAAAATATATAAGGATGTGATATCATGAATATAATATACACTTTATTATATATTTATTTGCTTTTAAAACCATATTATTTTTTTAAGTCTGGTGGAATACAAATATCTGATATTTTTCTAATTTTATCTTTTTCATTATTTTTACTTATAAATAAAAAGAATAATGAACTTTTTAAATTTAAATTAGATACTTTAAAAGAAAATAGATTATTTTTATTATTTGTGTTTCTCGCATTATGTATAAATTTTATAAATTTTATAAATCTACCAGATTCAAGGTTTATTTTAGCAACCTTATATTTAATTTTTAATTTATTATCAATATATGTTTTTTCCTTTTGTTTAAAGCAAGATAACAAATTTAAAGATAATTGTTTTAACATTTTTTACTTTAATTTAATCATACAAATAATATTATATATTTTTAAATTAGGGAGATACTGGGATGCTTCAAGGTATATGGGTACATTTAATGATCCTAATCAATTTGGTTTTTATATTTTTCTTAGTTATAGTTTTTTGTATTTTCTTAACACTAATAATAATGGAACAAAGGCATTTAAAATGTTAATAGCACTTGTGTTATCTTTTTTCTTAATTGTAAAAAGTTCTTCTACAGGAATGCTTCTTGGTTTTATGATTTTTATATTATTCTTGTTATTGGATAATATTATGAAACCAATTACATTTATAAGAAAAAACAAAAACAAAATAATTATTTTTCTTGCCTTTGTTCTTCCATTAGTACTTATAATACATCTTGCTTTACCAAATTTTTTTAATAATACTATAAATAAAATAATAAATAGTAATATTGTAAATAGAGCAACAGAAAAAATTGCTAAAACCGAAAGAGTATCTTCAAATAGTGAGGGTATAAATATATTTGAGGATAGAGCGTTAGATTATATTATATTATATCCTCAATATATTTTAATAGGTTCTGGTGAAGGTGGAGCGGATAGATTTTCACTTGTTAGCCATGTTACAGAAATTCATTCTACGTTTCCAGCATTATTATTTTATTATGGAATTATTCCTTTTTCGTTTTTATTAACATGGATAATAAAGAAAATTAAGTTTTTAGATAAAAAGAGTTTAATTATAGTATTTGCACTAATAGCTGAAAGTTTTACTCTTGCAAACCAAAGACAAGTTCTATTTTGGCTTATATTTGTTTTAGCAAATATTATCAGTGAAAGGGGAAGAAAAAATGAATAATAGAATATGTTTAATTGTATGTTGGTATGGAAAACTACCATATTATTATAAATTATGGGAAAAAAGTTGCTCATATAATGAAAATATTGATTTTTTAGTATTTACTGATCAAGATTATAGTTCAAAATATAAAAATATTATTTTTCATAAAAAAAGTCTATCTGAAATGGAAAAACTATTTTCAAAAAAACTAAAAATGGAAGTGCATATAGAATCTGGATATAAATTTTGTGATCTGAGGCCTTCATTTGGTATTGTTTTTGACGATTATGTAAAAAAATATGATTTTTGGGGACATTGTGATCTTGACCAAATATTTGGCGATACTAGCAAATTTTTAACAGATAGTATTTTATCAAAATACGATAAAATAAATAAAAATGGACATTTTGTTTTATATAGAAATATAGATAAAATGAATCATTTATTTCAGCAAGATGGAGCAGTGTTTTCTTATAAAGAAGTTTTTTCTTCAAAAAACAATTATGCTTTTGATGAATATACTGGGATAAATAAAATTGTAGAAAAAAACAATATAAAAGTATATCAAATCAATGATTTTTCGGATATCGATGTGAAACATAAACGTTTTATTAATTGCAATATGAATAATTATAAAAAGCAATTTTATGTTTTTGTTGATGGTAAGTTATATATGTATTATATAAATAATAAAATAAATAAAATTGAGCTCATGTATTTACATTTTCAAAAGAAAAAACCACTTATCGAAGTGGAAGAATTGAATAAATTTATGATATCTAGTAAAGGATTTACAAAATACCATATAATTTCAAAAGAAAGTTTTGATTTGCTTAATAAATACCCTGGTTTCATTTATGAAACGTTTGAAACAATAAAATATTATATTTTAAAGATTTTGAATTTCTTTAAATGTAATAGGGAACAAAAAAAAATATGGATTAATCAAAAAAGAAAAAGGTAATAAAAATGAAAACAAAGAAAATAAAAAAGATTGTTAAAATTTTTTTGACATTAATAAAATATTATTATTATAAATTATATTGTTCCTTTTTTAAAATCAGGAATGATGATGTATGGATTATATCTGAACGCGGAATAGACGCAAGAGATAATTCATACCATTTGTTTAAGTATATAAGAAAAAATCATCCAGATATTATTATTAAATATGTAATAGATAAAAAATCGCCAGATTATAAAAAAGTATGTAAGTATGGAGAAACTATTCAATATGGGTCTAAAGAGCATTATATTTTATTTATAACTGCCAATGTATTAATAAGTACGCACGATATGGGTTATTCTCCAGATATGAGTCTTTTTACTAGATTAAATAATAGAGGCCTTTTAAAAATTAATGGGAAAAAGATTTATATTCAGCATGGAATTAATAAAGATGTCATACATGTTCCAAAATGTGATTTGACAATTACAGGAGGTTATCCCGAATATTTAGAAACAATCAAAAGTTATCCGGATATTATTGATAGAATTAAGTATACTGGTTTAGCTAGATTTGATAATTTACCAATTTATAGAAATGAATACAGTCATAAAATATTGTTTATGCCAACGTTTAGAAAGTGGTTAGTATATTTAAACGATAATGATTTTAAAAAGAGTATATATTATACTAGTATTCAAAATTTATTAAATAATGATAGATTATTAGATATTTTAAGAGAAAATAATTATGAATTGATTTTTTATCCTCATATTGAAATGCAAGAAAGAGTACAATTATTTAGTAGTAAATCAGATTTAATAAAAATAGCGTCTTTTAATAATTATGATGTACAACAATTATTGATTGATTCGGATTTATTAATAACAGATTTTTCAAGCGTTTTTTTTGATTTTGCATATATGAACAAACCTGTTATATTCTTTCAATTCGATCAAGATGAATATAGAAGTAAGCATTATCAAGAAGGATATTTTAGTTATGAAAATGACGGCTTTGGAGAAGTCGTATTGAAACCAGAAGATTTGATAGTTGCTATAGAGAAAGAATTAAAATCGAATTGTATAGTCCCATTAAAATATAAAAAAAGAAAAGAAAAATATTTTAAACATTGTGATAATAGTAATTGTAAGCGAATATATGATGAGATAAAAAAAATATAAAAGGAGGTGTAATATGAAAAAAATGATGAATAGTATTATAATTGTGTCATTCTGTACAATTGTATCTAAAGTACTATCATTTTTATCTGAAATGATAATTGCCAATTATTTGGGTACCTCTATGTATGCTGATGCGTATTCCATGATTAGTGGGATTCATGCAGTTGTATATCCAATGTTGGGTATTGGTATATGGAGTATTTTCTTACCAGAATATAAAAAAATGAATACTAAAAAAAATAAAAATGAAATAAATGCTTTTTCAAATAAAATAATAACTTTATTTATTATAATATCATTATTTATTTCTATTATTATTTTCGTTTTTTCAAGGCAAATTATTAATTTAGTTTCACCAGGTTTTTCATCTGAAACTAAGAACATAGCTAGCCTTTTATTGAGAATTTATTCACCATATTTTGCTTTTTCGATAGTGTCTTCAATTTATGCTGCCATGTTACAATCAAATGACAAATTTTTTGGCAGTCAAATAAGAGAGGTCGTATCATATTTACCAATAATTATAATCGGTCCTATTTTATATAAATATATTGGCGTTTATGGATTTGCAATATCATTAATAATTGGTGGTATATTTAGATTACTTGTTCAAATTCCGTTTGTCGATTGGGGTTATAAATACAAAATTGATTTTAATTTAAAAACTACCAAGGTTAAACAATTGATAAAAAAAATACCATCTGTATTAGTTTCTTCTGCAACAGATCAAATTCATACTCTTGTTGATAAAATAATGGCTTCTAGCCTTACAGTAGGCTCTGTTGCTAGTTTAAATTATGGTTCAAAATTGATAAATGTTGTTAATGGAATCCTTACAAATTCAATTGCAACAGTTTTATATCCTAAAATGGCTGAATTAATAGGTAAAAACAAAATTAAAGAAGCAAATCATTTATTAAAAACAGTTTTAATAACGATTGCTATTTTAATTGTGCCATGCATGATAATTGGAATATTATTTTCAAATAATATTGTTTCTTTAATATATAAGAGAGGAAGTTTTGATTCCCAATCAGTTCTAATGACTTCATCAGTTTTTGTTGGATATCTTTTAGGTATTTATTTTATTGGTGTTAAATCTTTTATTGATAAATTTTTATATGCATTAAACAAAAATAATTATGTAATGAAATTAAGTATATTTAATATAATTTTTAATATTATATTAAATGCTATTTTAATGAAATCAATCGGATTAAGTGGTCTAGCGTATGCGACAAGTATATCGTCTATTGCTTATATTTTTATATCATTGTTTTATCTATATAAAAACATTAGTTATGGTTTGTCTGATTTTATAAAAAAAATCACACTTATTATTAGTAGTAACATAATTATAATAATTAGTCTGTTTTATCTATTTAATTGTTTTATTTCTTTTTGGTTCTTAAAAATATTTTTAACAACGATAGTATCTATAATTATTATCATCATTTTTTACATTGTTATTAAAATAGATGAATTTAGATTTCTAGTTGAATTCTTAAAGAATTTTGGTAAAAAAGCTGACAATTAGTATTAAATTTTTGTCAAATATGAAAAGGAGAATAATAATGAAAAATAAAAATAGTATATTAATGGAAATTGTTTTTTTACAAACAATCGGTCCTTTATTGGTCATCTTCGGACATACCATGAATGGTTTACCTTATTTGAATTTATATTTATCGATAAAAAAGTTTATATATGTGTTTCATATGCCATTGTTTTTTTTCATAGGAGGTTATTTGTTTTATTATACAAACAAAAATAGAGTTATTAATTATAAACCATTTATAAAGAAAAAGTTTAAACGATTAATAATCCCATATTTATTTTGGAATACACTATTTATCTTTCCAAAATTTATCTTAACACCTTTTCTATCTAATAAAATTACATTAAATTTCAATACTCTCTTAATAAACTATTTTACCCCAAGATTAAATATATGGTGTCATATGTGGTTTTTATTCGCAATGTTTATTGTGTATTGTTTTGCACCATTTATAAAAAAGATTTATGAAAAAAATATCTATATTTTCATGATAATTGTGCTTTCATTTAGTTTAGCATCAATATTTCCTTTTAAAACAGATTTTTTCGCTTTAGCTGATTTATCAAAAAACACTATCTTTTTCCTATTAGGTATTATGATATTTGATAAAAGAGAAATACTAAAAAATAAGAATGTTAATCTTTCATTAATCATTTTATTTATTATTTCATTTTTAATTTGGCTAAAGTATGATATAAGATTGACTTCGTTTATTTTAGCTTTTTTTACTTTGATTCTATTACTAATCGTTGGATTATTATTAAAAAATATCAAAAATAATATCATATCAAACAACAATATGATCTTATATTTATTCCATTGGCCATTTATGATAACTATTAGAATAGTTCTTTATCAAGTATTAAATATTAATTATGTTTTTGTATCATTAATTATGTTAATTGTTGGAATTATTGGACCATTATTAATGATTTATATTATTAATAAATATAAATTAAAAGAAAAATCTACAATTGTTAGCACTATAATAGGTGGATAAGTATATTTGCTTTTTATCTAACAAAGAGCATATGGATTTTTATGGATGATTTAATATCAGTAATAGTACCTATATATAATGTAGGAGACTATTTAAGAAAATGTATAGATAGTATTATTAATCAAACATATACTAATCTAGAAATTATATTAGTAGATGATGGTTCAACAGATAATTGTGGTTCTATATGTGATGAATATAAATTAAAAGATAATAGAATAAAAGTAATACATAAACCTAATGGTGGATTATCTAGTGCCAGAAATGCTGGCCTAGATATAGCTACAGGTTCATTAATAGGTTTTGTAGATAGTGATGATTATATAGAACCTACTATGTATGAAGAACTATATAATAATATGATTAAATATGGTTCTGATATAGCAATTTGTAACATATACAATGATATATATGGAAAAAAGAATATTAGAATAAAGAATGAATCTTATAAAGAATTTTTCTCTAAGGATAAAGAAAAGTTTAATAATATACATAGTAAATGTAGATGTTTAATGGTTGTTGCTTGGAATAAATTATATAAAAGATATATTTTTGATAACATTAGATATCCTAATGGAAGAATTTATGAAGATTCGTTTATTTTATGTGAGTTATTGGATAGAGCAAATAAAGTATCATTTATATTTAATCCTTTATATAATTATATATATAGAAAAGATAGTATTGTTAATGCCTTTTCAATTGACCATTTTGACAGGATTGGCTCGTTTAATAAAATGATAAATTTTTTAAATAATAAAGGTTATTATGATTTGGCTATAAAAGAAAAAAATGAAAAGATAACAATTTTAATTATAAATCTTTCTAAAATGCTATTATACAAAATAAATAACCCTGATATATTTAATAAGTATAAGAAAGAATTAAAAGAGACTAGTAAAGAGATTAGTTGGAAAGATTCTAATAGAAGAACTAAGATATATAAGATAATAGGTAATAGTTATATTTATATAAGATATATAGAATATAAGATATGGTATTTTATAAAGAGGAGACCTATTATTAAGAATTAGAAAAGAATATCTAAATAGATATTCTTTTTATATATTAAATATATATAAATATTACTTTTTTATATTAAAGTAATATGTTATCATATTTACAAATTAGGAGGTATATCATGCTAAAAACATTATCAAAAATAACAAGAACAACAACTATAAGCCATCATAGTAACCCATGGATATTTGTAATTACTATTGGAATTTCTTTATTATTTGTTATAATAATTTTTATAATGGAATCGATAGATGAACATAAACAAGAAGAAAGATTCGACGAAATACACTATCAATCGGAAAATTTTAGATTATTAAATAGAATTGTGAAAGAATCAATGAAATTCTACAAAATAAATAGATTTAAAAATACTATTATTTTTCTTGTTGCCATTTTAGCGTGTTTTTTTGGTTTGTATACGATTGCTTTTAAAAGTAATTTATTGGATTACATTTTTGGTACAATATCAGAGTTTATTTCTGCTACTTTCTTTTGGATATACAAACAATGTCAAAAAGAAGAAAAATACTATTATGATAGAATTTATATTATTAACAAACAATTGTTAGCGATACAATTAATAGAAAAGGAAAATAAAAGAAAAAAATCAAATGATTTTAGTAAAATAATAGATGCTTTAATTGATAATAAAAATTAAAAGATGATAAAAGAGCGTTTTCTCATTGATATAATAGGAAAGATGTGTTCTGAATGATAAATATAAAAACAATAGAATTTATAAATGATAAAATATTTGGTAACCAAAAATTTGATTTTACTATTAATGGTAAAACTGCATCAACGATAGTATTAGCTGGTAAAAATGGTGTCGGCAAGACAAAGTTATTAGAGTATATTTATAATTTAAGTAATTTGACAATATTTTATTCTAAATTACTTGGGGAAACAAATTCTATAATAAAGTTAGAATTCATTAATGAAGGAATTCATTCGGATGAAAAAGAAGTAATAGATACAGCTGTAATATATAGAAAACTATTTGAAGGAAAATATCAATTTGAAATAGAATATTACTGTGGTGCAAAAAAAGTGAAACAAGCATATAAAACAATTGATGGAAATGAAGTAATATTAATGTTTCAGCTAAAGAGCATTTTTTCGCCTGTAGATATAACTTATGAACCTACTAGAGAGGTAAAAACAGTATCGGATAAAAAATTAGATTTAAATGATACATCAATACCAAAAGATCTAGCATCAGAAATAATTCAGTTATTAGTAGATATAAAAACTCAAGATAATAATGACTTAGCAGAATATAATGATGAATATCCAGATAAAATTATTCCTGAAAGTAAAAAGAATATAAGAATAAATAGATTTAATAAAGCCTTTTATCATATATTTAATAAAAAACTAAAATTTAAAGGCCTAGAAAATAATATAAAGCCAGTATTTTTAAAAGGAGATAATAGAATTTATATTAATGATTTGAGCTCTGGAGAAAAACAAATTGTATTTAGAGGCAGTTACTTACTGAGAAATATAGATGCTTTAAAAGGAATACCAGTTTTAATTGATGAACCTGAATTAAGTATGCATCCTAGTTGGAATAAGAATATTTACGATTTTTATAGAAGATTATTTAAAACTGATAAAGGAGAAATAACATCACAGATGTTTATTGCTACACATTCAGAATATGTAATAGAAAGCGCATTAGATGATAATAATTGCCTTATTATAAAAATGGATGAAAAAAGGAATAAAAAATATAACAAAAATATAAAAAATTCTATTATGGGTTTAACGACTTTTGCTGAAATAAGAAATAGTATATTTGATGTTAAAACAACAGATTATCATATTCAATTATATTCTTATATTCAAAATTATTTTGTGGGAGAAGATGCATTTATATCAGAAGTAGATTCTTTCCTAATTGAGAAAGGTTCGCCGGAAAAAAAATATTCTTTTATTAACAGAAATAATAGAATACAAGAGTATAATAGTTTATGTACTTATATTAGAAACTGTATAGATCATCCAGATAATAATCATAATTATAGTAAAGCTGAATTTGAACAGTCTATTATTTTTATGGAAAAACTGATAAAGGAGAATAGTATATGAAAAAGAAATATTTAGTTGTATTATTTATTATTACATTACTACTAACTGGTTGTGGTAATAGTAATAAAGAAGAATCATCTAAGGATAAAGAAATTAAAACATTAAGTGAATATATTACTAAACACGATTCTGAACACATGGGATGTGGAGGAGAAGGTTGTGGTGATATGAGTTTTGTTTCTAAAGATTTTAAATGTGACTTAATAGATGATAAAGAAATAATATATATGAATTCTGATTTTTTAGTAACAAGTGATAATAAAATATATACTATATTGTTTGATAAAGATAAAAAATATAGTAATAATCAACAATGTATAGAAGCTAAATTAGACTATAATGTAGATTATGCTAATAAAGTATATAATAATTATTTAGTAATACAATCTGGTAAAGAATATTATCAGTTTTATGATAATGGAGCTGGTGGTTTTACTTATCAAAAGGTGGATAATCTTGATCCTTCTAGAATATTATTAAAAGAAGGATATAGTATATTAGGATATGCTAATAAAGGTGTGTATGCTTTAAAAGATGGAGAAATATATTTAATTAAAGTAAAAGATAATAAGATTATTAGTAAAGAGTTATATTTATCAAAAGATGAGTATGGATATATTAAATATGCTAGATATGATGAATTTCTATATAGATATAAAAAGAGTTATTTAAATATTGATGCATCTTTTACTAAATTAATAACAGATAAAGGTATATATGTATTAAAAGAGAATATTACTGATGAATGTAGTAAATATGAAGATGTTAAATGTGAATTAAAATTAGAATTAAGTGATATATATTCTAAATATAAAGATGATATTAAGTATTTAGGATTAGAATATACTATATTAAAAGATAATAATGTAATTAGTACTAATACATTCTATGCTGATTTAGATAAATAAAAAAAGTAATAGATAGGGGAAGTAATTTTTATGAAAGAAAAAATATTAATAAATATTAATAATAAAAAAGGAATGAAAAAAGTATTAATATTTTTCATTGTGTTAATTGTAATTTCTATAATAAGTATCATGTTTTTTATATGGTCTGATTCATATCAAAGAAAAGCATCATTAGCATTTGATATTTGTGATTCTGAAAATAGAGAACTTAAGAAGAGATTTAGTAATTATAAAACATCAGATTGTTGGAAAGAAGTAAATGAAGATTTTCCATCATGGGGAAAATCAGAAACACCAAGAACGTTAGGATTAGTTGGTATGATTGCATTTATACCATGTACAATTATTATTGCTTTATTTTATTTTGCTGGTAGAAATATGCAACTTACAATTACAGATAAAAGGGTTTGTGGTAAATCGACTTTTGGTAGAAGAGTTGATTTACCTGTAGATAGTATTTCCTCTATTTCTAAAAATTTGTTACTTGGTATTACTGTATCGACCTCTTCTGGTAAAATAAATTGGTTTATGATATCAAATAAAGAGAAAGTATATGGAGTACTTGAAAAATTAATTATTAGTAGACAAAAGAAAGATAATAAAAGAAAAATAAATAATAGTGCTGCTGATGAATTAAAGAAATATAAAGAACTATTAGATGATGGTGCTATTACTAAAGAAGAATATAATAAAAAGAAAAAAGAATTATTGAATCAAAAATAAAAAACAGTTTTACAACTGTTTTTTATTTATTTCCATTATGTTATCTTTATATAAGATATATAGAAAATAAGATGAGGTATTTTAATTTGATTGACTACATTTGTAAGTATATTTATAATAATTATTTAAGGTGGTGATGGTTGTGTTATTTAAAAAGAATATAATAAATGAAGATGATAATATCAATGTGTTATCACCAACAGTTTTACCTTTAAAATCTAAGTATAGTGATGGAAGATGGGAATATTTAAAAAGATTAGACTTGGCAGTAAATCATGATAAATGTTTTAATATCGCAATTTCTGGATCATATGGAACAGGTAAAAGTAGTATACTAGAGACATATATTACCAAGTATAGATTGAAACCCAAAGCTTTAATAGTAAATATTGGATCTTTTTTAAAAACTTCAAATGAGGATGATGAAGAAACATCAAGTGAAAATCATGAGAAAACAAACATAGATTCAAATACTAGTGGCAAAGAGAATAAAAAAACTGATAAAGGTTCCGATGGCTTTTTGTCGTTAGATGAAAAAAATCTTATGGAAACTATTGAAAAGACAATAGTAAAGCAATTAATATATAAAGTTAAGTATTCTAATTCTAAATTAAGTAAAATACCTAGGATACAAAATAAATGGAAAATAAAGTATTTTATATATAGTTTAATTGTTACATATATTATTGCGTACTTGTTATTTGTTTATAACAAAAAAATGAAAAGTACGTTAAAATCTATTATTAAAAACTTTGGTTTCATTAAAGGATCTCAATATGCTTGTATTAATAATTTTAGTAAAATAATATTTGTATTATTATTTGTACTGTTTGTTTGCAAATCATTATATTATTTATTTACTGTAATTAATAAATCTAAAACTAAGTTAAAATTTGATAAATACGAAATGGAAATAGATAATAACACAGTTGCCTTTTCATTTGTGGATAATTTATATGAAATATTATATTCTGTTATTAATAGTAAAATTGAAATTGTTATTTTTGAAGATATAGATAGGTATCAAAAGGATGTGTGTCTGAAAGTAATTGAAGATTTACGTGATTTAAATAAAATAATTAATGAATGTAGCTCGACAATGTCTAGTTTCTTTCACAAATCTAAGAAGATAACATTTATTTATTCTTTCAAAGATAGTGTTTTTGATGATTATACAGAAAAAAACAAATTTTATGATTATATTATTTCTGTTATGCCAATTTCAACAAGGTATAATTCTCCGATGCATTTTGTAAATGAATTAGAAAGAGTTGGTATTTATTCAAAAGTTGATGTTGATTTGATTAGGATTGCTGCTTCTTATATTACTGATTTAAGAACTATTAAAAATATTGCTAATGATTGTAGTTTGTTTATTAAAGTTTTAAATATGAATAATGTTGATTATAATCAAGTACTAGCTTTGTGTATATATAAAAATTATGATGTCAATGGATATGACAAGTTAGTTGAGTTTAATAATCCAATTGATGTTGTTTTAAAAAAGATGAAAGAAATAGTGTTAGAAGAATGCCAGAAAGATTTTCAATCTTATTCAGAAAAATATAGCGAATTAGAGCTTTCTTTATTTAACGAAAAAAACACATTACTTAATTCGAATTTGGTTGATGGACATAAAGCTACAAGCATTAAAATAAATGATAATGAGTACACTATAGATGAATTTATGAATACTACATGTTTATTAGCTAAAGAAGATGTCTTAATATTGAAAAACGAAGCAATGGAATTGAATATAGATACTTCCGATAATAATATAATTAATAAAATTGTATCAACGTGTACTACATTAATAAAGAGTAAAAATAAAATTGATAGATTAGGGAAAATTATTGATAATCATGATGACAATGATTTATTTGATTACTCTAAGGAGTACTTAAAAGATATTAGATTAGGTAATAAAGAAAAGAATATAAAGTTAAATGATAAAAATATTCATGAGTTAGATTTTGTTCTTGTTTATAGTGGATATATACGTTTTGATTATATTGATTATATTACTTCTCCTATGGACAATGATTTTTTGACTTTGAGAGATTCACGTTTTATCTTTTCTTATAATCATAATATATTTAATTTTGATGGAAGATTGGATAATCCAGATAATGTATTATATTATTTAGGTGAGAATAGTTTGAATAATCCTTATATGTTAAATAATGATATTTTAAAGTATATTTATGAGTTAAATAATAAAAAACTAAAGGAAAAGATAATGTCACAATTTTTTTATCCTTTTGATTATTACTTAGATTTTTTATATCAATTAAAGAAGAAAAATAGTATATTATATAAGAGAGTTATATTGGATTTGAATTTAAACTTTGATATTATATGGGATTCATATTTTGAAAATATTAATGATTTTATAAAAAAAGATTTAAAATCTTTTACGTGCGTAGTTATTGACATATTTTTGGCGAATAATTTTGATATAAGTAAAATTAAAAATATTGTAGAATTATCTAAAATTATTTCAAAATATGCTGATTATACAAATATTGATTTTTTCAACAAGAAGATTTCATTAAATAATTTAATAAATGCAAAAGTCTATTTCGAAGATATTTCGTTATTGTTAAATTATTCCATTTCGGATACACTGGGTATAATTGTGATGAACGATTTGTTTGAATTGAATAAAAAGAATCTTTTTACTATTTTGTATTTTGAAAAATTGATTTCAAATCCTTATGAATTGAATTATGGTGTAATAAAAAAATCTAAATATAGTATGTATTTAAAAGAATCGATTCTAAAACATTTGGATTTATTTGCATCGAATGTTTATTTAGATCAAGATGACATTTTTATTATTGGAGATTATGATTTAATTAAACAAATAATTACGACAACTAATAATGATAATTTAATAAAAGAAATATTGGTTCGAGAAAGTTTTGTTATAAAGGATTATATCATTCCATATAAATATATAGATTTAGCTTATAAAAATAATCGTATTGAAATAAATTGGAATACTTTAAAAATGTATAATAATATATATCCTCTAGACAGTGGTTTATTAAATATAGCTATAAAGAATATAAAGAATTATTATAATAAGAATATTAATGATATGAAGGAAATCCATCCTTATATTATGAGAAAAATACTTGATAAATTGTTTTATAAAGAAGATTATGTAATTACGAATTTAATTTTAAGTAATTATACTACATCTAAATTACAAAAATATAATGTTCACGTGAATACTAAATTCGAGGAAATTAAACAAAAAGTTAATTATGATTTAATAATCTATACTTTGTCTAATTTTAAAAAAATTGCTGAATATAAAGATAGGGTAATTTTATATCAATATGTTGGTTATTTTTTAAAAAATGATAAAATCTCTAAAATAATTGAAATGATAGATTATGATATGCTTATTAACTTTAGAAAATTGATATCTGATAATGATAAAATGTATATTTTATATAATAATTGTAAAAATACTACAGATTCTAATATTAATGATATATTTATAAAAGTTTTTTCTGATAACAAAACTCATACAATAATTTATAAGAAAGAATATGAAGAGTATATATTTACGAAGATGATGAAATATTTGGAAATGTATGATATAGGTAGAAAAATAATTACATTTAAAGTTAAATCAGGAAAAAAGCAAGTATGAATATACTTGTTTTTTATTAGTAATAAATATTCTGATATTACTTTAGGTGATTTCTGGAGAGTAAAGAATTATTATCCGGATATGTATAATAAAAAAGGTGTATCAGCTATTATAGTTAATACTAATAAAGGTAAAGAATTATTTAATATTATTAATAATGATTTAATTTATAAAGAATGTAAATTAGAAGAAATAGTATCTAGTAATCCTTCTTTAAAAGTATCAGGTAAGAAACCTAATAGAAGAGAAGAGTTCTTTAATGAATTAGATTCATTAAGTATAAATGAATTAGTAGGGAAGTATTTTCTTAGTAGTTATATTATTAAAAAAGTATTGAATAAGTGTGAGAAATAATAAAAAAGATTATAAAGAATATCTAAGTAAAGGTATTTTTTATATAGTGTGAAAATTTGTTGATAACTATTAAACTATATGTTTTTGGCATATTTTAGGGGAAAAAACTGTTGATAAAATTCTATAAAAATAAAATGTGTAAAAAATACACTTGTTATTTGCTTTTATATATGATATTCTCTCAATGGGAACTAAAAAAGAACATAGTGTTAAAGGAATGTTCTTTAGTTCTAGTGGTATATACCACAACAAATAATACAAGTGTAAGCTATTTGGAATCAACTTACATTATTAGTATATATTATATAAGTAATATATTCAATAAAAAAGTAACTTATGGCTTATCCTTTGTAAACGAGAGGAGAGATATAATGGCCAATAAAATTAGGACAAGTAAGTCCGTTGCTAAGAAAGCATCTAGTCAACTAAGAAGTAAGAAAACTACTAAAGCAACAAAATCAGTTGCTGGTAGTGCTCTATCAAACAGAAGGAAGTAAGTAAAGATACTTACTTTCTTCGTAACAATTAGTAGGAGGAACATAAATGAGTAAAGTTCAAATAAAGATAGATACGAAAAAGATAGAAAAAGAATTAAATAAAAGATTTAATACGATTGCAAATAACATAATTGATAGAGAAAGAGATGATAGTATGGAACTATTAACTGATACGGAGAAAGAATTATTAGAGCATATAATAAAAAATAAAAATAATAATTATGTAAGCACTGTTAATACTGGAGATTTACCAATATATATAAACAGTCAAACAGATGATTTATTAAAAACTCTTAAAAAAAAGAAATATATAGCGAATTCTAATTTATGGATGGGGGCTTTTCAAGCGACACTTACTCCAGAAGGAATAAATTATAAAGAAATAGAAGAAGAAAAGAAAAAAACAAATCAACAAAATAGTATAAATATTGGGGAAATAATTAATAATGGTGGGACAAATATTATTGGTAACGTATATGATTCAACATTTAATATAGATGAGTCCTATAAAGTAATCGAAAAAGAAATAGAAGAAAAGGGATCGGAAGATCAAGAAGAATTAAAAGAAATATTAAACGAAGTCAAAGATTACATTGAAAATATTAAAAACAGTAATTATGTTTCAAAGGATAAAGGGCTATTTAATAGGATAGGTAAACATATTAATAAGTATCAATGGTTTTATAATAGTATTATAAATATGGTAGGAACAGCCGTAATGACTAAAATGGGAGGCAACTAATATGCATAATAAAGAAAAATTAGATAAGGCTATTATATTAAAAGATAATAATGTTATTAATACTAATACATTCTATTTTGATTTAGATAAATGATAAACAAGTATGTTAGCACATACTTGTTTTTATTAATCTTTACACGAAGTAATAATTATATTAGAATATTTTCAAGAAGTGTTGCCTATCACGTGCGTTTCGCAGTGTGTAGTTAATGGTTGTATATTAGTAAATTTTCATTATATTAACTATTGATGTTAAATTATTATTACTTTTAATGATTATTTTCATTCCAATTTCAAAGTTTTGAACACTTCTTAAAGGTGATTATTATGTCTGAAAATATTTCTTTTATAAAAGATGATATTGAAGAATTATGTAATAAAATAGGAATTAGTTATTCTTTTCTTAAGTATGTATTATTTGTAAAAAAAGATAAGTATAGTTCATTTTCTATTCCTAAGAGCAATGGTGAAACTAGAACTATTGAAGCTCCATGTCGAGAGTTAAAATATATTCAAAGAAAAATAAAAGAATATATTGAACTAAATATTTTAGTAGAAAATCCATTACCAAAAACTGTAAAAGGTTTTATTAAAGGGGAAAGTATTGTTACAAATGCTGATGATCATTATAAATCTAATTATGTATTAAATATTGATTTGAAGGATTTTTTCCCTTCAATTCATTTTGGTCGTGTTAGAGGTATGTTTAGAAAAAAGCCTTTTAATTTTAATAATTATGAAGCAACAATTCTCGCTAAAGTTGCTTGCTATAATGGAAAGCTGCCCCAAGGTTCACCATTATCTCCATTAATAGCCAATTGTATTTGTTATAAATTAGATTATAAAATAATGAATTTATGTAAAAAGTATCATTGTATTTATACTAGATATGCTGATGATATTACTGTATCAACTACTAGGTATTCTTTTCCGAAAGAAATTGCTGGCAAAGATGATTCTGGTGTTTTTTTAGGCCAAGAGTTAGTTGATATAATTTCTTCAAATAACTTTGAAATTAATCAATCTAAAACAAAGTTATCTTATTTAAATTATCGTCAAGAGGTTACTGGTTTAGTTGTGAATGAAAGAATTAATATTCCAAAAGTTCTTATAAAAAGAATAAGAGCCGAGTTAAATATGTATAAAAAAGGCTTATTCTTTGAAGGAATCAAAAAAAATTATGATATTAATACTGATGATGTTGATTTTGCTAAAATGAAGTGCAAGCAGCATATTCAGGGGTTGCTTAACTATATGAAAATGGTCAGAGGAAAAAAAGATATATTATTTCTTAAGTATGCTAAAGAATTTAATGAGATATTTGATGTTAATTTCTTTGATGTTTCCTTTTTAAATACTTTAGAATATGTTAAAGAAAGGTGCTATTTAATTATTGACTTTAATGATTCTTATAATGGAACTGGTTTTTTAACTTCAAAATACGGATTAATAACAAGTACACATAATTTTGTTAACAATGATACTATTCCTGATTATTTAGATAAGATTAAAAATCTAAAAGAAGATGATAATGTATATGAGTTATATGGTTTGGGTTTTAATTATATTCAACCAAATATCTTAAAACGCTATTTACCTATGATTGTAAAAAAAGAGAATATAAAAAGAGATATATGTAATTGTAAAATCGATATGAGGAGAAAAAAGTTTGACATAAATGAAGACTATGAACCGAAAATTGGAGAAGAGGTAATCGGATTTGGTTATGGAAATTATCATAACGAAGATAATAATAGTTTTAAAATTATTAATTATAAAATTGTATCAAGAGATGAATATTGTGGAATAAAATTTTATGCTTTAGATATACCGCTTGTAAAGGGCATGAGTGGTGGACCTATTCTTAATAAAGATAATGAGGTAATTGGTATAATAACCTTTGGAACAGCAAATAGTTATGATGAAATGGAAACACAAAAAATAAATAATGGAGTAAATGGATTTATTTTACTTAAAGACGTGAAGAATGTATTAAGAGAAATATAATAGTTAGTTATTGGGTGATATTATGAAACTAATAGATTTATCTAAAGAATTAGATAATAATTTAGATACTATATATAAATGTATATTAATAACTGGTAAATGGGGTATTGGTAAAACATATTATATAGATAATTATGTTAATAATAATGATAATGTATATAAAGTATCTTTATTTGGCATTAAAGATATAGATGATTTTAAATTCTCTTTATCTTATGTTATTAATAGTAGAGAATCTGTATTACAAAAGACAGTTACTGAAAATGATAGAATAGAGTTAAATTTAGGATTATTTACTATACCTATTCCTAAATTAAGAAAGAATTATGAAGAAATAATAGAATCTAATTTAAATGAATGTAATAAGAATATATTAATAATAGATGATTTAGAAAGAATAGGACCTAATATTAATATGGAAGATATATTAGGTATTATAGAAGAATTAAATAAGATAGAATATTTAAATATAGTAGTAATAGCTAATGAAGAAGAAATAAAAGATAATAATAAAGATATATATAATAGGTTTAAAGAAAAAGTTATAGAAAGAGTATATTATATAGATGAATATGATGAAAAAGCAGTAGATAATATATGTTCTAATATAAAAGATAAGAATGTTAAAAAAATATTAAAACATTTATATATTAATAGTAATAATAAGAATTTAAGAACATTAATTAAAACAGTTAAATATTTAAATCAAATATTTAAAAATATAAAGATTAAAGAATTAACTGAAAATAATATTATTAGATTAGTTAAATGTATTTTATATTTAATGATAGGTATAAATGAAAATAAATTATT